>Ga0105092_10000044_pt1 | contig 55568 bp, 75 predicted proteins | sample PPLLak2March2015_FD_87021 | JGI IMG/M metagenome (GOLD analysis project Ga0105092, IMG submission 87021) | Freshwater sediment microbial communities from Prairie Pothole Lake near Jamestown, North Dakota, USA - PPLs Lake P7 Core (1) Depth... | ecosystem: Environmental > Aquatic > Freshwater >... | reverse complement strand
TGAACTTGACTGGTACGGTTCGGCTCTCCCGACCGATCCAAAGGAGGCGCAGGCGAAGATTTCAAAGCAAATTCTCGGGGCCGCCAAGTCGGTGCCGATCGAAGTCCAGATCGCGAACTGGAAAAATCCCGAGACCGACGAGGTGCGCGAGTGGTCGGCGGTTCGAAATGTCGGCACATACTCGCCGCCGATCGTTCCGCCTGAACGCCGCGACCTCGAGGACATGAACAAATGGCTCGATGAGGCAGCCAGAGCGGACGGCGATACCCCGTTCTGAGCGGTAGCCCGGATGGTCGCAGCGCGCGTTCGACTCGTGCGCCGGGTTCGAAAGGAAAAACCAAACATGTCTCTCTCATTCAAACGCGCAACCAAAGAACAGGCAAAGCTCCGTCTCGCTCTCATCGGTCTCGCCGGCAGCGGCAAGACCTACTCCGCTCTTTCGATTGCGATGCACCTTGTGCCCGGTGGTCGTGTCGCGCTGATCGACACCGAGCGCGGCTCCGCGTCGCTCTATGCAGATCGGTTCACGTTCGACACGCTCGATCTGGAACGTCACGGACCCGAGGATTACGTCGAGGCAATCGGTGCGGCCGAAGATGCCGGGTACGACGTGATTGTCATCGACTCGCTCTCGCACGCATGGGCCGGCAAGGACGGCGCACTCGAGCAGGTCGACAAGATCGCCAAGCGCGAAGGCAAGGCCAACAACTTCACCGCGTGGCGGGATGTCACCCCGAAACACAATCGGCTCGTTGACACGATGCTGTCGTGCAAGTCGCACCTGATCGCGACCCTGCGCAGCAAGATGGAATACGTCCTAGAGAAAGACGAGAAGACCGGCAAGAGCGCGCCGCGCAAGGTTGGACTGGCACCGATCCAGCGCGACGGCCTGGACTACGAGTTCACAATCGTCGGGGACATGAACCTGTCCCACGAGTTGATCGTGAGCAAGTCGCGATGCTCGGCGATTGGCGTGGGCGACATCATCGAGAAGCCAGGCGAGAAACTGGCGAAGCAACTCCGTGAGTGGCTCAGCAGCGGCGTTGCGCCCGCCCCGCGCGTTGTCGAGCCGGCCAAGCCCGAACCCGTCTCCGCCGAGCTCGACAAAGTGTTCGCCGACTACCTCGTAGCGATGGAGAAGGCTGCAACCGTGGCAGACCTAACCAGCGTTGCGACGGGGCCAGGAAAGCCCACTAAGGGAACCCCGCAGTACGATCGAGCGATTGCGGTCTACGAGGCTCGCAAGCGCTCGCTTGAAGGAGTCGCGGCCTAATGCTGCTCACCATGTCCGCTCTGCCGCGGTTGCTTAATTGCACCGCGTCTGCCGTGCTTGAGCGCGCCGAGAACTACTCGGAGTGGGCGGGCATGGGGCAGGACTCGCACGCCGACTTGGCCGCCGACGTTCCCGACGAACTGGCGCACCTGTGCCCGGATCACTCGCGTGCCGAGGTCAAGATTGCTTACGACGTCGCGGCGCGCACGGCACGGTTTCTCGGTGACGGGGACGGTCGAGAGTACGGCGCGCTCGGGCCGTTCGAGATTGCTGGGTCGATCGATCGCCTGTGGGTCGAAGGCGATACCGTGTTCGTGCTCGACTGGAAGTCAGGCTATGCCGACGTCGATCCAGCGTCGCGAAACTGGCAACTCTGGGGATACGGTCTCGCCGCCGCAACCGCGCTTGGCAAGTCCAAGGTGGTGCTCCGCATCGTCTACACCAAACAGGGCAACCGCTGCGACGAGCACACGCTCGACGCGCTTGACCTGGCCGAGTTCGCCGGCCGGCTCGAGTGGCTCCACCGCCGTGTGCCCGAGTTGCAAGCGGCCAAGCAACGCGGCGAAGTTCTCGATACGCGCGAGGGCTCCTGGTGCAAGCACTGCGCTTCGAAACATGTTTGTCCCTCGAAGGTAGCTCTCATCGGCCAGATGTCCGGGCTGGTCGTCATCGGCGAGAGCGTCACGCCAGAGACCGCGGCCGTGGCCTACGAGCAGATCGTTCGCGTTGAGCAGATCGTTACCGCGGCTCGTCAGCGTCTGAACACGTACGTAGACGACCACGGCCCCATCGACTTGGGCAACGGTCGCATGTTCGGCCGCTACGTCCGTAAGGGTAACGAGCGGCTGTCGGGCTCGGTCGCTATGCAAGCGATCCGCGAGGTCGTCGGCGAGTCGGCCAAGGAGTTTGAGTCGGTCGCGATCGAGCACACGACAAGCAAGGCTGCGATCGAGCGCGCGGCCAAGCAACTCGGGTGCAAGCGCGGCACGGTGCCGGCTGTGGTGCGCCGGGTCCGCGAGCTCGGCGGGACGACGCACGCGGCCGACCCGATGCCGATAGGCGAGTTCGCCAGGGACCGGAGCGAGCCAGCTGAGAAGCCGCAGATCGACACCGCGGAGATCAATCGATTGCTGGAGTCCGCCGGCTAGATCCCCGCGCTGCAGGCCAGCGCTCACCAAACTACGGCACATGTTCCAAGCACGAGTAGGCGTGCGGCGGTCGGTTCGAGTCCGGGGAGCATGACGAGATGATTCACGTCTACACAGCAAAGAGACAACCAGCGACCCGGTACCGAGTGCCGGGGTTCGACTACCTGCACACGACAAGCCCGCATGCGTTCGTCTGGTGTCGCTGCTGCAAACAGAGACGGCGTGCGCGATTCGTCGAGTTGCAGGTCTACTACGACATGACCAACGCGTGGTGCAGGCCGGGGAAGGGGTGCAAGAAGTCATGACGGGACCTGACCTGTCCAAGCTCCGCGCACTGGCAGAGGCGGCCATGCCCGGCGAGTGGCTCTATTCGGAGGTCCGCGGTCAGGTGGACACGTCTCAGTTTGCCCTCGACGGGACGCTTTACGACGGCGTCTCGTGGCAACCGGAGCAGGTTGACGAGCGGACGCATGCGCAGGGTAGGTTCATCGCCGCTTGCTCGCCCTCGACGGTGCTGGCGTTGCTGGACGAGATCAAAAGACTCAAATCGCTGTGCCGCGAGGCATGCGACATCGCCTGTCTTCAGAACTCGTTTTATCCAGGCGAGGCCGAACTGATCGACGCGATTCGATCGGAGATCGACGGAAAGGCGGGGGAGAAGTGAGCGACGAGAAGAAACCACTAATCAGAAGCGGACTCGAAATCGACTGGGCAATGGCAGAGAAGGCGGCGCGAGCGATTCTCAAGCAGTGTGAGGACGCCCATTTTTGTCCTCCCGAAGCCGTCGATATTCACCAAATGCGCATCGGTTACGTGTGTCACGCAATGGATTCCATTGCAGACGGCTTGAGGTTGCGCAAGCTGAGCGAAGAGGAAGTCAAGCAGGATTTTCAGCGGCTCCTCGAGCAGCGCGACTCCCTCCGCGCTCGCGTGGCGGAGTTGGAGAAAGAGCTTAGTGACGCGCTGCGACAGGTCGCAGGCCGAGTGCGACAGAATGAAAGGCTAGAACGTCGCTTGCAGGTCGCGGAATCGTTCGTTGCCAAGATTAAAGGCGGACTCCGTGATACGTGGAAGGGCGAGCGAAAAAAGCTCCGGGCTGCGGCGGTCAACTATCGCTCCCAGCGCGACATTGAAGCAGCGCACCACGCGCATCTGCGGGCTGAGAGGGACGCGGCGCGCGCCGATCTCGCCCGGCTCAAGGCAGATAATGAGCGGATGCGAGCGGTGTACGAGGCGGCTAAGACCTGGTGCGAGACGGCCTATGTCGGCAAGCCTCACCCGCGGTTCCCGGCATATCCGGGCGATGAGCTGCTGCTCGCGGTTAACGCAGTGAAATTCACCGCCAAGGAGCAAGACGATGGCACGGCTTAGCGAGGAGGAACTGGACGATGTCTACAAGCTGTTCCCGACGCACCTCGGTGAGCCGCCTCGGTCCGTGCTGGTGCAACGGCTGATATTCGAAGTGCGCGAGAGACGCGCCGTGGACCTGACAGCGAAGGAGGCCGAGGCGTTGACAGAGCTGTGCAGTGACCCCTATGTCGGTAGCTACCGTTACCGGCTGGCTCGAACCGTCCTCTACCGCCTCATCTCCGCCGCTCGGGGGACGAGATGAAGTGTCGGCACGGGAACGCAGATCACCTGATGCCGGGCGAGTGGTTTAACCTGGACGATCAGCCGATGAACATTGTGGCGTGCGAGCAATTCCGCTGCATCGGTTGCGGCGCCTGGCTCTCCCTCGGCCCCGCCACTCCACCTCCCCGCCGCGAACTCCAGCTAGCCGAATGGATCGCCGACCTGTGCCGGCTGTGGGAGCCGGGTGCAGAGCGTGAGGCGAGGATTCGCGACGCGGTGGATGTTGCGGTGTTTCAGTGGGGGGAGCGATGATTCTCCGTCGCTGCATTCGCACGAACAAGTGGCACGCCGTTTCGGTGTCGGTTACGCGCAACAATCTCGGCACGGGGTTCGGATACGAGTACGACATCCGCATCAATAGCGACCCAGGAGTTAGATCAGCGTCTTCGTATCTGACACCGGACAAGGCCCGCGAACTTGCGGCCGTGTTGCTGAAGGCAGCTGACGTCGTGGACGCGAAAACCATGCGCGCCCAACTCGGAGGGAAGCGGTGAGTCCCTGGGCCGTGATTGGCTATGCCGTGCTGGCGCCCATCGTCGGGCTTGTCGCATTGCTCTTGCTGCACCTGGTTGTTGAGCCGCTAATCACTCTGGCCTGGGCGCGCTGGTACCACTATCGAACTCGTGACCTGGCTCCGAAGGTTGGCGACATCTGGGTCCAGGGCAAGACGAACCTGATCATCGAGCATAACGCGAGCGGAAACGGGCGAATCGTTGTGAAGGTTCACGGCGTGTACTCGACGGCAGGCTGGTCTGACTCGCCAGAGGAATGGCGCGAGAGAGTACGCCGACGAAAGCTGTGGAGGTTGGCGCCGTGAAAGTCGCCGCTCTCTTCGTCGAACGCGGAGGCCCGTACTGGAACCTGCCAGACGTCGACCCGTGGGACATCTCGCGCGATGCACGGTTGTACGCCGGTCCGCATCCGGTTGTCTGCCATTCGCCGTGTTCTCGCTGGTGCCGACTCGCCGGTCTTGTCGAGGCTCGCTGGGGACACAAACGCGGCGACGATGGCGGCTGCTTCAAGTCAGCGCTCCGCTCGCTGCGAACATGGGGGGGCGTGCTCGAACACCCGGCGTATAGCGACGCCTGGCCAGCGTTCAACTTGCCACCGCCGCCAACCGGCGGAGGTTGGGCACGTGACACGCACGGCGGTTGGTCCTGCTACGTCGAGCAAGGCCGGTACGGTCACGTCGCCAAGAAAGCCACGTGGCTCTACGCCGTCGACGTTGAGTTGCCCGACCTGCTGTGGGGGCACATTCCAGATCAGCAGAGCCGCGTTTGGGTGTCGTGGTGCGGCAACAACACGCGCGGCCACAAACGCGGGGACCGTCCCCGCGTTGGGCGTGACGTAGCGGCGAGAACACCAGACTCGTTCCGCGACGTCCTCCTAGACATGGCCCGCTCCGTTTACCGCGTGCGGGGAGTGGCGGCGTGAATCATTGCCCCTTCTGCTCCCCGTGCTGCTGTCGCGTCTGCAACCCCTGGCGGGCGTTTCTCCGGTCGTGGGAAGGACTCGCGATCGCGATCCGAAACCCGGCGGCGGCTCACTGGTTACTCGGCGACACGATGAGAGGCGCAGCATGAAAGCCAGTCCGCAATGGGTCGTGCCAATTGGAGCGCTAAACGACGGTGCCGTTGTGCAAGTCGTTGACGACTACGTCGTGCTCGATTTCAACGTTCGCTACATGACCTCGCTCGAAGCCGAGCAGCTCGCCCGTGCACTCCAATCCGCCGCGCGTGATGCGGCGAAGGGGAAGCGATGACCGGACCGTCCGACTGCAAAGCATGCGACTGGTTCGGTCGCGTCGGAGGCGAACGCATTTGCGACGTGCATCGGCGGGTCGCAGTGCTCGCCTACAATCTCGCCGTAGCAGGGGCGCTGTGTAGGGCGTACGAATGCGGTCTGGCGACTGCGACGGTGATGCTGTTCCCGTTTGAGAGCGACACGCATGACGCGACAGTATGGACGCCAGGATGCGGGCGAGTCTCCCCATGACCCGCCGTGCTCGCATCGACAGGAGGGAAGAGTGGCTCTGTACCTGGTGCGATGTCGAGGTGCACACGTCGAGCAAAAAAGCCTTCGTGTGTCCTCTGTGTGGTTCCCGCATGGTGCCTTATCAACCTCCCGCTGGGAGGGACTAATGGACGCCTACGATCCATCCCAGGACTTCCCATTCGCTCGATTCGGGCGGTCGCGTGTCGTCGAGCGCGTGTCCGGTCAGTCTCAGCACCTCGGGACCGTGGTGTATCGGTACCGAACTGCCGAGGACAGGGCGAGGCATCTCGACGAGGAGCGGAAGGTGCTCGGGTGATTTACCTCTCCCCCGAGCAGATCGCCAAACAGCTTGGCGTCTCGCGTGCGAAAGCCTATCGCATCGCTCGGGAGTGCGTGCACGTCCGCATTGGTCGCTTGATCCGCGTGCCTGAGCCTGCGCTGTCGCGTTACCTTTCCCCGCTCACCAGGGGACCATGGGACGAATCTACCAGCGGCGCAAAGGCGGCACGTACTACGGCTACTGGACGGACACGAAAGGCAGGCACCGCCGCAGGTCGCTCGGAACCAAAGACTCGGCGGTCGCGCGTGCCCGCCTCCGACAACTTGAACTGGTATCGACCGACAAGCCAGCGCACTCGCGGCACTCGCTGAAAGCGGCCATCGGCGACTTGCTCGCGGTCGTGTCTCACGGCAACGCCGCCCCTACCTGGAAAGCGTATCGCCAGAAAGGCGAGAACCTAGTCAACGGGCTTGGCGATATCGATCTCGCGGAACTGACCCGTGACGTCGTGCTCGCGTACATGGGCGAGCGCAGGCGACAGGGCGCGGCAGATGGGACGATCCACAAAGAGATGGTCGTGCTGCGCCGCGCGCTCCACGAGGCTCGCGAGCGCGACCTATGGCGAGGCGACCCGCGCGCCATAGTGCCCAGTGTGAAGGTCAACTACGAGCCGCGCGAGAACTGGCTTACCGCGGCGAATGGTGGGCGGCTGCTCCGCGAGCTTGCCCACCCGCTACGGCGCCTGTGGGCCGCCCTGGCGATGCTGGCGGGGCTCCGTCTGTCCGAGGTGGAGTCGCTCCGGTGGGAGCACGTAGACCTGTCGGCCAAGCGGTTGCGCGTGCCGGGACGCAAGACGGCGAGCTCGTGGCGCGTGGTGCCGATCGGCGCGGACCTGGAACGGTTGCTCCGTGCGGAGTACAAGCGGCGCAAGGGTGACCGGGTCGTGCTGAAGTGGCCCAACGTGCGGCGCGACCTTGCCGCAGCGATCGAGCGCATCAACCGTCAGGACGAAGCGGCGTCGTTCAAACGCAAGCGCAAACCGCCGCCACGGCTACACGCGGTGACACCGAATGACCTGCGCCGGACGTTTGCGAGCTGGCTCAAGCAACAGGGGCATGACTCGCTCGTGGTCGCACAGCTCCTTGGCCACACGTCCACGCGCATGGTGGAGAAGGTCTACGGGCGGCTGAGCGATGCGAACTTTACCGCCGCCATTGCCAGCCTCCCTAGGATCCGGGCGGCCTGAGCAACGGGTGAGCAATACTCCATGGCACTCCAGGCTACCAATGAGACGAGGGCCAAATCGGCTCCGTCGGAGTCCTCGTCGAGAAACGGTGCCCAGGGTCGGAATTGAACCAACGACACGCGGATTTTCAGGGCGCGTGGAGTCGTGTATTATCGTCGAGATGTGCGGTATGCGAGCAACGGGTGAGCAAGTGGAAACCCCGCCCGATTGCGCTACAACCCAGAGGGGCGAACCCACCCGCCGCACACGGCGGGGGTTAGGGAGATGAGATGAGCGACGTTTCACCGATCCGGACCCTCTCACGTGCCGATGCCAGGTGGATGCTGACATCAAAGGTCGGCGATCTACTTCCGGCGGCCTGCGGTCGTCGCACGGCCGATGTGCACATCATCGTCGACAGGTCGATCACGTACGACATTGATGGCGATCTCTGGATTGTCGTCAGGTGCTCGTGCGGTCAAACGGTCAGCGGCGCAGCGGCGGAGGTGGATGGATGAGTGGCCCGGTGAGCGACGAACTAAAGGATTTCCTGGAAGGCGTGACCCCGCAGGACGAGACCTGGTGGTGGCTTTCGTTCTGCGACTCGTCCCAGTCGACCGGTCAGCATCTACTCGGGGTCGCGCTCGTTCGAGGCACATGCCACGCCGATGCCGTCTCGCGCGCATGGCAACTCGGCTGCAATCCCGGCGGCGAGTGCATGGGCCATCCGGTGCCGATCGACATGGGCGATCCGCCGGAGGCGATGCGAAACAAACTCGTTGCCGACAAGGCTGAAATCGAGCGGCTCACCGAGGAGTGGACCGGGGACGGATGCATGACCGCGGGCGAGGCGGAGGTTGCTGGGCTGCTGTAGATGCACGCCGTCAGTAACGAATCCCCTTACACCGTTCGTCCCAAACTTCCGGGATCGCCGATCCGCCGAGCTTGAACCCGACCCCGCCGTCGCTCAGCCCGATCTCGGCGTGCATCGGCAGCGCGACGGCTTTCCACAACGCCGATCCCGGGTCATTGCGCCGCGACATCGACGACTGACGGTGCGCCACGAGCGCGTGCACCTTGCCGCCGTGACGCTCCACCTCGGCGCAGATCCACCGCACGGTATCGCACGCGGCCTTGATCGCCTCGGGTGTTGGCGTCATCCCAGTCTCGCGTCGCGCCGTGCTCGGGTCGTCCCACACCGTCGACTCGTCGCCCTCGATACCGGCGTACAAGCCGTCAATCTCGATGCCGACGCATTGGTCATTCCACGCGTTGCCGTGCGCGACCCACCGATCGAACCCGTGCAGGTGAATCACCTTACCCGCGCGCGTGATCCCGACGTGACAACCCACGGTGTCCCATCGCTCGGGGCGCTCGCCGAGTAGGCTCGCGGTCTGGTGCAGCGTGATGCCGGTGACTCGGTTCCACTTGCGCCCGGTGGTTTTCCACTGCCGCTCGGGGCCATGCGCCTGGATCGCGAACCTTCGGCGGTCGTGAAACGTCACGCCTGGGAGCGCGACGGTCGGCGCCGTCGCCTGCGGCGCAAACAGCTTGAGCAGTGCCTCGAGCCACGTCATCGCGCTCTCCTCGCCCGCTGCACATGCGCCGGCGTGCGACGCGGGATCTTGCCGTACGGGTTCTCTGGTGCCGGTTCGATCGGCCGCACGGGCACGCCGTCAATCGTCACCTCGCCGTTGACCTGGCTCACGACGCGCGGCGTGGCGCCGAGACACAATGAACAACGCGCAGGGCAGTCGCGTCCGTGGCTCACCGTCTGTGCCTCGCGTACGCCGGACGCGGCTCACTGAACTCGCCCGTGCATCGTTTCACGTTGTGCCCGTGTCGCCCGCACGCGCCGCAGCGCGGTGCCCGGTTGTGCGTGCTCGGCGCTCCGACCGTGCGGCCCTCGTCGTCGAGCTCGAACGAGGCGACCAACACACCGCCGCACGCCGCGATGAAGTCAGCGGGCGTCATGGCACCTTGCATGCGGCCCACGCTGCACGCGCCCACTGCTCGAGCTGCTCGATGCGCGCATAGAGGTTAGCTATCTCCGTCGAAGGGATCGAGAAGACCGTCGGGTCCGGTGGGGCGGGCGGCGGATGGCGTAGACAGCGCGATCGTTCGACGACCACGAGCGGCGTCACGGGCGTCGGTCCACGCTTGCAACACGCGCTCACGAGCGCCGACAGGATCAGGACTCTTGTAAGACTCGGCCAGCTCATCGTCGAGGGCATCGGCGCGCTCCTGTTCTCGTTTCAGGTTCTCGGCAAGCTCTTGAATCGTCCCGGCGTCACGAGCGATCGTGTCCTTGGCGCGTGCGAGCTCGCCGGACACCGATGTCGCCAGGACTCGCGCTCCCTCACGTCCGCTCTGCGCGCGGCTGTTCATCACCGCAAACGTCACCAAGCCGCCGGTTGCGACGGCAAGTAGTCCGACGAGCGCATAGACGACGCCGATCACAGGAGTCCCGCCAGCGTCAACAGCGCGTAGGCCAGTACGTGAACGAACGCCGTGAGCACGTCGGTGGCGATCCTCGTCATCGCAAGATCTCCTCGCGGTAATCACCGAGCGTGACGTAGTCGAGAAACCCGCACGGCTCGTACGGACATGCCAGCGCCGGCACGACGCGGCCCTCGACGTCGACCGTGTGCGTGCTCGGCACGTCATAGATCCCGCCGCACCGTTTGCACGACACGGCCGGTCGGCCCGACATTGTCTCGGTCGTGTACATGCCGGGTAGCAAGGACGTGACCGGGCCGAGGTGACGGTTGAGACGCTCGCCCATGGCTACGCCTTCGGTTCGCCCTGAGTCTTCATCCACATCGTGAACGCGGCACCGAATGCGCCCATGAGCATCATCGTGTTCGGCGTGGTCCCGCTCGCGACACGCTCGGCGAGCATGCCGAGACCGCCGAGAACGGACGCGACCGCGACCTTGCGGTAGCCGGTGCGGAGCCATGAGATCTTCCGCTCGAGGAAAAACAAGATGAAGAACGCCGCAACGATCAGCGCTGGTACAAGGTGGCCGGCCTTGTAGAGTTTCCAGGCAAACGATGCTTGGTCAACCGGCGAGACATCGGCAGCGCTTGGGAGCGACGACACAGCAGCAGAGCCGGAGCCGTCGGCAACGGCGACACCGCAAAACAGAGCGAGACAAATCAGAACGCGAGTGAACATGTGGCCTCCTATTTGGTGAGATGCGAAATGGCTGCGTAGACGGCGCCGACGAGGGCAGCTACCGCTCCGGCGAGACCGCCGGACTTGAAACGCTCCTTGCGCGCCAGCGCTTTTGTAATGACTTCCTTGTCGCGCTCCTTGCGCTCGAGTAAGCCGAGGCGCGCGTCGCCGTCGCTGATACGCTTGTCATGTGCGGTGATCCGGATCTCGATCTCGCGCACGCTCATGATGACGCGCTCGACGATGAGTCGGATCTCGACCTCGAGCTGGCGCAGTCGGTTGTCAACGGTCGAGACCATTGCGGTGACCGACTCGAGCCCGGAGATCAGCATCGGCATCTGGTTCGCGACCTCGTCCATCGATCGCATGCCGTCCTTGATCGCCGGCATTACGAAGTCGTTGAGCATCGTTTGATGCTTGGTCGCTGCCTCGGCGAGAGTCGCGAGCTTGGAGTCGACGCGATCGAGCCGCTCGCCGTCCTTGCGTGCGTCCCATACCTTTCCGATCGCTGTGGTGACGTTGCCGAGCCCCTCCGACAGCATGTCGAGCTGGCGAGCGATTGGCGGGGGGATCGAATCGTAGCCAGCGAGGCTCGACGGTGACGGCGGCTCCTGCGGCGGAGGAGTCAACTCAGGATCGATCTCCACGGTAGGCACGCCGAACGGGTGCGAGCGTCGTCGCCGGCCACCGAGCGCACGCTCGGTATCGCCCATAGAGCCGGGGCGCTTGAATTTGTCGGTCACGGCTCACCGCCACAGACACACCCCTGAAACGCGTTGCACCCGCGGTGTCCGGTTTCGCACCCCCACAGGCACAGCCCCTCGTGACGCTCTGTTGGAACACACGTCGCATTCGGCAGCGGTTCGCCGTCGAGTACGCACACCTCGCCAATGCCGTCACAAACGAACACGTGGCCGCACGGCAGGTCGGGGAACGCCTGGCAGTACGCCTCACCGAGCGCAACGCCTGGAGTGGTTGGTACCTCGACGTCGGTCGAGCACGCGACGAGCAGCGCGATCACCAAGCGCATCGCGACCCTGCGAGGTTGTCGGCCATGGCGAGCGCCATACCGCTGGTCATGAACAGCCCTGCCGCGATGTAGTTGCCCTCGTTGTAGGTCAGGACGGACGCGGCGATCGCGGCCGCGGCTAGCGTGAAATCCCCGGCGTAGAGCCACACCGACGGGCATCGCTGGGCGGCGATCCGATAGGTGGGCGCACAGGCGCCGAGCGCGAGAACGAACAGCAGCCGTTTCACCTACCGAGCGTCGCTGAGAGGCCCGGACGGGTCGATTTCAGAGGGTCAGGGTGACGTCGACGAGAGATCCGTGCCCGAACGAGGACCCATGCGGGATGCGGCCGCGAAACACGTAGAAGTAGTCCTGAATCAAGTCGAGTTCGACGGCTCCATTTTCGAGCGTCCCGCGGTTCACGCGTGCCACGCGGAACACGATCCCGGCGATATCCGGCTTGTTCCACGTCACCTTGACCGCGTCGCCTGGGTTCACTGAAATGAACGAACGGTCAACAATTGCCGTGCACTTCATGAGCGGACGGGACCGTGCGGCGAGCTCGCGGGCGGCCATCTCGGCAGCGAGCGCCGGCGTACAGACGCCCGGCATCGAAATCACTTCCTCGTTGACCTGCCCGTCCTGCCCGACCGCATTGGCCGGGCTTTGTGCCGTCTCGCTGTCGTCTTGGTAGTCGCGCTCGCGGTTCGTGTAGACAAGCCGGACCTTGTTAACGATGCTGGTCCACCCGCCCATTGCGAACCCTCGTAGCTCGCATCCGTTGTCCTTGTGGATGTGCGGGATCGTGTTCGGGTCGTAGTCGTTGCGGATGAGCTTGATCTTGATCAGCCCATCGCTTGCGTCCTCGTACAGCGTTGCGTCAATCTGCTTGAGGATTTCCATGACATGCTCGTCGGCTTCCTCGGCGCTGTCGATGCACCTGGAGTATCCGTGCGACTCGGACGATAGCGTTGCCGCCGCAGCCTGAAACGATGCGATGTCGATCAGCGACGAGTCATAGCCAAGCTTCCCGAACTTCGCGCGGAGCAGATCGTAGAGCACGTTCATCACGTTCGACTCGTCGCCGACTCGCTCGTACGGGTAACTCGCCGGGTATCCCCCACCGGTTCGATACGAGAACACCTCGAACGAGTAGGCGGGGATCGTTGGACTGGCACCGTGGAGCCATCGATCGGCAGTGGTGTCATCGTTGCTAAACAGCAAAACGGTTACGTATCCTCGGTAGCCCGGGATCGTGTCCGGGGTGACATTCGTGATGTACGTGTCGAGCCATGGATCCAAAGCATCTTGCGACGAGTTCCCATCGAAGTAGACGATGCGGCTGCCGACGAGACCGTCACGCCCGAACGATCCCGAGATCTCGGAGATCACGTCGGTCTCAACGGACGCGCCCAGCGGGTTGAGACCGGCGAACTTTTTTTCACCGGCCCACATACCACACAGCTTGGTTTCGCCCTTGCCGTCATCGAACGGGATCCCGACGACGAACAGCATATTCATACAGTACGCCGAGCTGCCAAGTGGATAGTTCACCGCCGTGTAGTCGTCGACCGCGCCGGGGGTTCCACACCAAACAGGGATTGGGTTGCGCACGCGACACCGTCCATAGATCAACGGCACGGGTAGCCCAGCGTCGACGTTCGGAATGTCGAGACTCCGCGGCCGAGGGCGGTGCGGTTTCTCCTCGATCCACCGATGATAGATATATTGACCGGCCATGAAACCGATCGCGAGTCCAGTGAGCATTACGTAATCTCCCTGAGCCCGTAGCCCTGCGCGAGAAACGGCGTGCTCGTTCGGATGTGCGGGAATCCGCCAAAATTGAGCCGGTTGTCGAACTTGTCCCGGCACGTTTCGACGTCGTACATGCACCCGGCGTAGATCTCGACGTCGTCGCCGACTACGAGACCAACGATCTGCATTTGCATCGACAGATCGCACACCATCGAGACGCCCGGGTTGAGATCAGTCTGTGTTCTGATCGTCATGCGCTCGCCGGTCGCGACGTGAACCACCTCGCCGTTCACCGCCCACTCCGCACGATTCGCGTCGGCGGCCGGGACGTTACTCAACTCGACACGGATGTCACGGCCGCTGACATGGAGCACGGTCGTCGTCAGCATGTACGGAATCGCATCCGGGTTAGAGCCCGCGCGCTCGATGCGGCACATTGTGTCGTAGAGAATGTGCGGACAATTTCGGCCAACGGTTACGTTCGGAATGACCCGCAGCAGCATCTCGCCTGCGCGCGACGGCACACGAAATGTCGCCTCTGTCCCTTTGTCGTCGCACGCCATGCTCGTGATATCGCCGACCCAGAGCCGCTCGATCTCACCGCTCACCACCTGTTTGCGCCACAGCGTGACCGTGATCTTCTTCGGCGGGATACCTTGCTGTGTGTAGCGAGTTGGCAGCGCGTGGTCGATCGGCAAGGTCAGCACGAGCTCGCGCGTATCGCCCGACGCATTAACGCCGACCTCGCCTCGAGCTGCCGGCGTTGCCGTGTACAGCACCGAGTCGACCTGAAGATCGCGGATGCCGAATGCGATCCGGTGCTCGACATCGCCATAGGTAATGTCGCAGAACTCGCGCGGCTCACTATCCTCCGCCGATGCCTCGTCTTCTGCGAACGTGGTCATTCTGGATCCAGGATCACGGTGGGCGCGAGGTACACGACGCGCGCGACGGATGCCACCTTGAATCCGTCAGCGTTGAACGAAACAGGGAAGTCATCGCTTTCGAATCGGCACGGCTCGAGCCATGAGATCATGGCAACGTCCGAGCTCGCCGGGTCCTCGCTAACGGTCAGTGTGATCGTGCCGTCGAGATTGTCGATCGCATCCTCGATCTCGGCGTAGGTCACCGTCTCGTCGTCCTCGACGATCTGAATGTGCTGGCGCAGGTCCGGCCACCACGCGAACAGGTCCGAGCCGTCCTCGGACGACACGACAATCTCCCCGGGCGCTTGCGAAACAAACGTCAGATCGTCGCGCCAGGTCGGCAGCCAAAACGCCTTCTGTCGCCCTTTGACCTCTGAGAGAAACCTTTTCCACCACTGCCAATCTGTCTGGCCTGCGCTCTTGAACAGCACAGCGCGTCCCCAATCCGCACGGTCAGCCGTGCCGAGAGCGTACGGCGTGCCGCCGTGATCGATGATCTCGGTCGCTGCCTGGACGGAGTCCTGTGCAGTACCCTCGTTGTCGAGCCGCTTGTCCCAGACGGGGTGACCCGCATAACTCGTCACGGTCGCGCCGGTGCCGACCGCGCCGGCCTCGCTCGCGCCAGTCAGCGGTTCGTCGAAGATGTCGCCCGCGGCAATCGTGTCAGAGCCGGTCCACGTCCCCGTCATCATCACGTTACTCGACAGCAAAAGCTTGCTGTAGAGGTTGTCGAGTGTGGTCACGCCGGGTCGGTAGCGGAACTCGGTGAAATAGCCCGTCTCGATGAGTTGGCCGATTGCCGGGTAGATCGCATTCGACGAAAACTGAACATTGATCGCATTGCCCGCGAGCCCGAACAGCCGCGACACCAGGGTGACGTTGTTGAACGCCGCCGACAGCGTGACCGGTCCGAGCGGCAAGGTGGCCAGCGTCGGCGCGAAATCGTTGATATTCGCGCGCGCGTTGATGTTCCATCTCTCGACGGAGACTGGATACCGAGGGAAATCCTGTTGCGGCTCGAGGAAGATAGGCACCGCGGGCATGATGACTCCGCCGACGTTGCCGAGTGACCCCGGTTCGATGTCGAGCACGATGGTCGTCGAAGTCACCGACTGAATCACCGCGTCAACGAACGAGCCCGCGCGCGCCACGACCACGCGTTGCCCAGGTTTGGCCCAATCGGAGTACGCCGTCGAGTGGACGAACACCGTGAACGTGCTCGCGTCCGCGGCGATCGTCAGATCTTCGTGCGGCAAGCCGAGCAAAAACTGAGCGCCGACGGCCGCGAACCGCGCCATCTGCGCGCGAACCGTCCGCGGGCTATCCGCCCGCAGGAGCGCCGATCCAGAGAAGGACTGGCGCGCTACGTCGTTGCGTGAGATGCGCTGCTCCTTGCCTGAGCGCGTTTTGATTTTGACGTCGGTGATCCAGTTGTAGGTGACCTGAAATCCGTTTTCCAGATCGAGCACAAGCGTCGCAACTCCGGCCGGGCCGAACCCGACGGCAAACTCCGGATCTTGTCCGCCATCCGGGAAGTGGCCATCCCAAAAGATCTTTCCGTCGACGAGATTCGCGTCAGGAAAGTGCTGACCGAAAAACGAGATCGTCATGTGAGGTTATTGGCCACCGCGGTGAGTCGTCCGGTGGCGTTGACGGTGAACGTCCAACGATTCTTGCTGTCGGCGAGATCACGGAACACGATCGTGCCGGTGTCGTATCCGCTCGACTCGCCAGCAAGGATGGACAGCGCGCCACGCATGCCGTCGCCGTAGGTATGAGCGCCTTCCATGACCTGCTCCCACACCGACGCCGATTCGTCGGTCATGTTCACCGTCGTGTACGAGCGCGTGTAGCTTGCGCCCTCGACGATGATCGACGACTCGGGCGCGTCGTGGTCGGTCTCAGTCTGCGTCGCCTCGTACGTGAACAGACCATCGAGACCGCGCTGTGTGCTCGCGTTGTCGCTGATCACCGCCGCTGTTTCGTTGCCAGACAGCGCAACACGCGTATCGCTGTAGGCATCCGCCAGCGACTCCGCGATGGCGATCGTGTTCGCGGTTACCGCGATGATCCAGAAGTCTGCGCCGATAGCGATCGAATCAGGGTCAATGCCAATAAGCTCGTCGCAATCAAACGGACCGTCGCCAGTCTCGTATCCGTGGGTCGTGAGCGTCAGTGTGTCTGCGCCAGTATCGACCGATTCGACGGTGTCATCGGCAACGACCAGCGGGCGCCGCTTGTTCGTCATCGTGCCGAGCGCTACCGCGTAATCTGGCGATGTCGGGCCGCAGAAATACACCACGCCGTCGCCGATGAGGTCCGTGCCGCGATCTGCCAGCGACACGCCGTCCGACAAATAAACGATGACGTCCGCGCGTCGCTTGACCGCGGTGATCTCGTTCGCTTGCCAGACGGCGGCCATGGCGCGCTACTTGGCCTTCGGCGCGACGGGTTGCTGAGCTTGCGGCTGAGCGGTCCAGTCAGCGGCCATCTCGCATCGCGGCTTGGCGTCAAACGGCGCGGCGCAGTAGATGATCACCGACGCGCCATCCTTGGAGCACAGCACCGAGTCGACGCCTTTGATGGCCGTCCCGCTGCCGGTCCACGGCGAGCACTTGGCGCCCGGGTCGACCTTGCCGATCCACCGCTCGGCGAAGTCGAGCGCGAGGTTCTTGGGACCCCTGCCTTGGACGTGCGCGAGGATCGCGTCGGCCTTCTCCTGGTTCGCGGTGAGTTCAGCGTCGAGCTTGGACGCCTCGGTCTTGCCGCATGCGGCGGCAGCGAACATGATGGTGAGCATGAGAGCGAATCTGGTCACGGGGTCTCCTGTAATGTATTGATCGAGCTGGAAATCGTCAGCAGGTTGCACTCGCCTGGATCTAGAGCGCTAACCGTCAGCAGACTGCACGCAGGCGGAGTCGGCGCGACGTATGCGCGTTCGTCGGCCATGCGTACGCCTGCTCGGTCAAACGCCAGCGCACATGCGATCGACGTCGACGCGGCGAACAGCACAAGCGCTGCCATAGCGACAACCGGGCGCATCCGTGGTCGCACGATTTCGCAGATCACGGGGCCTCCGGGGTTTCGTCGCATCGGTAGGCAACCGCCTCGCCGATGTTGGTAAATACAAGGTCCGTCGTCGTGGCCGACGCGACGTCGCCACCATTCGCGGCGCACGTCGGTGGCACTTGCCACGGGTTAGAGAACAGGAGCGTGCACGAGCCGCTCGCTCCGTCGCCTGGCGTGACGATTCCTACCAGGTCGTCGCCGACTATCGTGGCTTGCGTCGAGTCGCCACAGGACACGAGGCGCGTCACGATGCGATTGCCGGGGTCCTTGCGCGCGTGTACCTCGCGTTGCACCTCTGGCGGTAGCGCGGGCAGTTCCTTGCCGGTCGGCGAGTCGGGGATCGCGAGATTCGCGGCGACAATAGCGGTCACGATCGCAATCCCTGCAGTCGGGCCGTATTTCTTCAATTCGTCGACGAGCTTTTGGGGATCCATCACGGACTCCTGACTGCGGTGAGGTCCAGTGCGAGTCGCGTCTGGTCGATGTGCAGCCGCCGCGCCGTCGTGCCAGCCGATTTAAGAATCAGCGCGCCCGCGCCAGATAGCCGCGCCGAGCCGGTCGGGATGTTCGTGTTGATGTTGCAGCGCTTGGTTCCGTCGACGTAGAACTCCGCGCGAGTCGAGCCCGTCATGCGCGCTTCTAGCCGATAGATGTTTGTGTTCGGGTAGACCAGTGCCGCCACGGGACTGGACACGGTCGTGAACGACTCGTCACTGACGTTAACGCCGTTCATTGTGTAGGCCGTGCGCGTACTGTTCGAGCTGCACCAGCACTGCCAGATGTCACCGCCGGTTGCCGATCCGGTGCCCGGGTTGGTCATCACGTCACCGCGGTCGTACGAGAACCAACACCCGTCGACCTGATCTGCAGCGGTGTTCGTGTCGAAGAATCCGACCGTAGCCGTGTACTCTTCGCCAGCGGTCGACAACGTCGGGAACCCAACCGTGACCTCGTAGATATACGTGCCGTCGCCTTGATTGATCGCGTTCGCGCTGGTCGTAACCGCTGCCTTGCCGGTCGTTGTGGTCCCGGTATCGAGCACGATGATGCCGGGGCGGGCAGTAACGGCGGTAAAGTCGGAAATCTGCGAGTTGGAGCCCGATAAGATCACCTGATATATGCTGCCAATCGGCATGCCCGTCGACGCGACTGGGATTGCCGAGTTGAGCATGAAAAACTCGTCGGTAAACTCCAGGTGCTTGCCGCCGTAATTGTTGATGCCGATCGGTCCGTTGCCGAACGTTGTCGTGGCCGTCGATGCGACAGAGAACGTGTTGCTGTTGATGCTGACCGACGCGGTGAACGTCGTGTTGCCGTCGACATTCAGCGTGCTGTTAAAGTCCGCAGCACCAGTAACATCTAGTGTCCCGCCGACTGCCGTGTTTCCGGATGCGCCGAGTACGGAGAAATTGTTCGACAGCACGATGCCCGTTGATGCGCCAACGTAGAGATTGCTGCTCGACCCGATCATCACGTGACCAGCCGTGACATCGAGAGCGCGGTTCTGTGTGCCGCCGCTTGCGTCAAGACCAAGCCCGATACTCTGGGTTCCGCACGCTGTCTCACCGCCACACGCCGATCCGGTGGTGGTCATGACGTTGGAGATCTTCGCGGCGAAGGCGCCGGTCCTGCCCGCCGTAGCGGTCGCGTCGCGTGCCACCGACGGGGTCGACACGATGTTGAGCCCCATGATGTGAAACGACGTGTTGAAGTCCGCGGATGTCTCAGTGCGTGAGTCTGAGATCTTGATCAGGCTACTGTCGGTCGTGATAGCCGTGCCCGTGTTGCCGAGCGTGAGCACGTCGACGTTGCTGTCAACCGATGTCGCCGCGGTGTCACCGAACCAGACTCGACCGTTGCCTTCGAGGCGTTGCCGCTCGGTGAACGCATCCGAGTCGCCCACCCCGAACGAAAATCTTGCCGTGGTGGCCGGGATGATCAGCTGAAGGGTGTCGGTTTGGATACCGAATCCGTAATTTTGGGTCGCGCTGATCGGAAAGAGCGCGATCTTGGCGCCCGCCGCTGCGGCGAACGTCATGGGGTGGTTGGCGTCTGGTGCGGTTCCTATTCCGACTAGGTCAGAAGAGTCGTTGCCGATCGTCGAGTCGTCGATAACAGTGAAATCATCCGATACAGTCAGATCGTCGGTGACCGTAACGAGCCCGCCCGACGTGATCGAAAGCTGCTTGGTGTCATTGGTGACGAGATGGAGTCCGACCGAGTTCGAAAACGTCGACGTGCTCTCGGCGAGTATCCCGGCGTACTTCGCCGACTCCCCAACCGAGGCCTCGCTAGACAGCTTGAGCAAGAGCCCGAGTCGACGAGTCTCTGCGTCCACGTCCGTGCCGTTGTGGCGAATCACCACGGCTTCGTTGTAAGCGTTGGTACCGGAGCCGGTGAAGAATTCGGCCTTAGGTGCAGTGCTGGGAAACAGCGGCGAAGATGCGTGGATCGCAGTCGGCGCCGTCGCCTGTCCAACAGAGAGCGTTTCGGCGATTGTTGCCAACCCCGTGATCGTGGCGTCGTCTGTCACCGTCAGATCGTCGGCACTGACGAGATCGCCGGTGCCGGTGGTGGTCCAGTTGGCGGAGGTCGTGCCGCCGGCGGTTGCAGTGAGGAGACCGGTAACGTTGAGCGTACTTAAAGCCGATGTAGCGCCGGCCAATTCAATCAGCCCGGACCCGGCAGTCCGTAGCGCATAATTGGTGTCACCACCACTCGCCTCGAACTGGCCGCCTACGTTGACGAGCGTATTTCCTCCGCCGGACTCCGTTGCTGTGTTGACGCCTCGAATCGCATAGGCCGTGATGCTCCCGGCCGTGGTGTCGTACGTGCCAGAGTTGTTACCGCGCACTGCGAATTGCGCTGACCCGGTGGCTGCAGTTGGGAATGTCAAACCAAGTACAGCGCCACTTGACGCGGCCGTAGCTGCGTAGTTTACCGTCGTGAATCCGTTGACGGTGTGAGAGTCGGAAACAGACGAATCGCCGAGCGTGGCATTGCCAGGGAAGCTAACCGCCGCCGACGAATTCGTGACCGTTAACCACGTACGCGCAAAGCCCTGCTCTGCGCCTGCACCCGTGCGAAACGTCGTCGTACCGCCGGTAAATGACTTGCTGTCAAAATAGACGTTGCCGTCGGTCGCCGCGGCCAAGCTCCAGCCTGCCCGCGCGTTGGTCGACGAGTTGACGTCCTGACCGATGTGCATGTAGCCGGTGGTCCCGGCGATGCCACCGTCTGTGGCGAGAGTGAGATCGCTCGCGGACGACAACGTGGTGCCGTCGTCCGTCGTTGACGAATTCCCCAGCGCACTGCTACTCGTCCACTTGGCCACCGTGTTCGTCGTGCCGCTGCCGGTGATCGCCGCACCCCCGGTACAGACCCAGGTCGTGCCGTTCCATTTCAGGCCGTCATTCGTGGAGCAGTCGGTGCGGATCTTGAGCGGCAGGAGCGACGTCCCCGTGCCGGTGAGCGACGCGTCGGTGGTGACCGCGCGCAGGCCGCCAGGCGGGATGGGCTGCGCGTAGGCCACGCCTGCGGCACACAGCAGCGCGATGACGAGGGCGCGGTTCATCGCCTCTGAGCGTCACGCGGGACCCACTAGCGGGTCGATTTCAACGCCTGGCCCGCCGCAGCTTGCGATCTAGGTTGACGAGCACGCGCTCTCCGTCCCGGCTATTCATGCCCTGGACCAAATCGCGGCGATCGTTCTGCATCTGGACAAGGACCTGCGTCGGGCCGCGCGACGGACCCTGTTGCGCCATCGCCTGTTGCTGTTGCGGCGTCCTGACATGCACGCTCTCGCCGGGGGTGACCCGAAACATGGCCAGCTTGGAATCCGTCCCGCCGGCACCGCCGACCGTGAATGAGCCGCCGGTGGCAAAGCCGGGGAGTTGGAGCCGGTTCGAGTTGGCCACATAGTCAAAGCCGTTGGCGCCGCCGAAGATTGCGGACAAGAACCCGCCGGTTCCGGATCCGATTGATCCGCTCGCGACGCCGGACTTGATCGCCTCGAGCGCGGCCATTTTGATGATCAGCATCGAGATGTCCACCATCATGCGCTCGGCCATTTGGCCAAACGATTGTTCGCCCTCGAGTGCGGCGTCGAGAAAGGACTTGCCGATGCCGCCGAGTGCGGAGCCCCATGCTTCGGCAGTCTTGTCCGCGGCCTCCTGCGCGCTCTTGACGATCTGCGCGTCGTTTTTTTCGATGTCCTCGCGGTTCTTGTTTAGGATCTCGTTGACCTGGTTCTGGACCATGATGTCGGCCTCGTCCAGCACGCCGATGCGCTCGGAGATTCCTTTTTCGTTCTCGGTTTGCTGCGCAAGCCCTGCCGCATCGTCGAACTCATGGAGCGCACGCTGCTGCGCCTTGAACTGCGCATCCCATGCCGCAGCGCCGTCGCGCACAACCTGATTGATGTCGATCAACTTCTGTTTGACCGCTTCGGCTTTCTTTGGCGATTCAGGTGCCACGAACCACGGATCGACAGCCTTAGCGAGAGCGAAGAACCCATCGCTAGCAAAAGCTTCTGCGATACCGACAACCGCGCCGCTGAGTTGGCCCATCGCCTTCGTGGCAGCGGTTGCGCCCGCCACAATGCTGCCTTGTAGCGCGTTGCGGGCCGATTCGGAGATCCGGGCGAACCCCTCAGCGGTACGAGTCAGCGCCTGATTGAAGGTCGGCAGATCGACGATCGACGCCTTGTAGAAATCACTGCTCTCGGCAAGCATCACCATCTGACCGACGTACGGACGGAGCGCCGCCTCGCCGCCCTCGAGCACGCTGAATGCCATCCGTGTCCGTGTCTCTAGATCGATCGACGCGTCGGCCGTGCGAGCAATCGCCTCGCGCGTGGCGTCCATTGAGTTCTTCCCCTCGCCTTTGGCTAGCTCAAACGCTGCCTTGTACTCCTCGCGCCAGCCCGCGGTCGTGCGCTGGTTACGCTTCATCTGCTCGTCCATTTTGCCGCCGCCGTCGATCAGGACGCGGACAAGCGTCTCGATCGGCAGCTTGCCTTCTGACGCCAATTTCGTGAGTTCATTTCGTGTCATGCCGAGCGACGACGTCCACAGGTTGGCGATCTCCGGTGCCTGTTTCATGATCGTCTCCATCTCGAGCGCAGAGATCGAACCGGACGCCATCGCGTAGCTGAACTTGGTCATCACGCCGCTGGCTTCGCCGATGGACTTGTTTGCCAGGATGAACCCCTCGCCGAGTGTCTTGGTCAGTCGCAGTTGCTCCTCGTGCGACAGATTCATCTCGTCGACACCATCGCGCACAGCGTCGTACAGTCCGATCGTCTCACCTAGATTGGAATGAAGATCGTGCGCTAGCGCCTGCTGTTCGCCGAGAATCTGATTCGTATCGTATCCACCATCCGTGAACTTCCGCGCCGCATTTGACAACTCGATGTAGTTATCCTTGACTGCGATCACCTTCTCGCGATGCGCGGTCAGCGCCTCGGACACGCTGCCGATCGCCGAGCCGAGTTCGCCGAGTGCAGCCACCGCACCGCCAACGAGTCCGCCGCCAACGAATGCACCGATAACGCCGCCGCCCGGCATCGCGCCCGCGAGATCCATTGCGGCGCTGGCGCCTCCTCCGCCGCTCGGCATCGATCTCGGCTCTGGCGTTGCCGCAATCTCTTGATTCAACCGCTTCACCTGCTCGGCGTAGTGCTGCGTCGAGATTACGTTCTTGTGGAGCAGCGCGTCGAGCGTCTGCAGATCCTGGGTGTAGCGGCGCGACGGACCATGAATCCGATCGAGCATATCGTGCTCGCGTTTGAGCGCTTCACTGAGCTTGCCGAACGCGCCTGCGAGCCCGGTCGTGGACCGCTCGGTTGACTTGCCCCAGCTTTCGACCTGCTTGAGCCCACGCTCGACCGCGGTGATCTTTGCGAGCGAGTCACCTGGATCTACCTTGATATGGACGTCGAGGCTCATTTTCTCATCTCCCTTTCGCTCGCGATGCGTTCGCTACGCTGCACGTCGAGATACCGAATGACGTCGAGGAGGATCATGGTCAGCTCGCGATCGACACCCTGCCAGCGACACCACTCCAAGATCGCGGTGTACGGGACCGGACCCGCACCGGAGAATCCGTACGACCGACACGAGTCAAGGTCGTGCCAGCATTCGAGGCACAACTCGCACGCATCGTCGATCTCCGGTTTGTTGCGGTCGAGCGTCTCCTGTTCAATCGCGGTCGGCGGGCGCTCTTTGATGCGTAGCTGACGGCGGATGCCTTCGGTGCCCCGCTCCCATGTGAGCCACGCATCTACTCTTTTCCCAGGTCGACCGCCTCGACGATCGGCTCGCGGTAGTTATCGGGGTTCATCGCCGCCGCGATCGCGTAGTCGACCTTTTCGGCACGCTTGGCACGGATGAGCTTGTGCAGCACCTCGGCGCCGAGTTCGGCCGAGTAAACGACCGGAACGCCATTCTTGGAAACGTTTTGCCAGCCCACGATCGCCAGCTTCGCGAGCAGCGTTGCCGCGCGCTCGGTTGCCGCCGTAGCATCCGCGAGCGGCTTGAGCTTCATCATCGCATTCCAGTACGGAGATCCCTTGCCAGCAAACTTCGCGGTGAGCACGACAGGCTTGTCGCTGTCGCGCGGGATGTGCACGTCGTGGAGCACGATGTCGAACGTGCCGCGCGGGGTCAGGTGATCGAACAGGTCATCATCGAACATGTTGGGTGGAAGAGATTTTCACTCCGGTTGGCGAGTGGGTCGATTACCGTACTGCCATCAATCCGCCGAGTTCTTTCCACGACCGCCAGTGCACAACGCAGCAACGGCGGCCTTTGTAACCCCCATCCTCGCCGCGACTGAAATTCTCGATTCACCGTTTCGTATACTATCAAGAGCCTCTTTGGCCAGCGCGAGTGTTAGCTTGCACTGCCGCGAATTCCGGTTCTGCTCGGTGGCCGTCGCCCATCGACAGTTCCCCGGCGAATACCCTAGCGCGTTGTTGCGCCTGTCGATGGTCGTCCGATATGGGCGTTCCCCCATGTCCGCAAGAAAATCATCGAACGACAGCCAGCGCTCGCATACATCGATGCCTCGAGCGCCGTACTGCGCGTAGTCGGTATGCTTAGGATTCGAACATCGGCCGATCATCTCACGCCACGACCCGTAGGCCCTCATTGCACGCATCGATCTCGCAGTATCAGCACGACGAAAACGCTCAGCATCGATGACGGCGCGATCACGTTCTCTTTTTTCTTTGGACTCCCTACGAACGCATCCACAGGACCACATGCCGCTCCGCAGTCTCTGCGAGTAACAGGATTTGGTGACGCCGCACGAGCACCGACACTCGACTTTCCCGCCGCCCAGATCGGCAATCACGGATAACCGTCCAAACCGCTGCCCAACTAGCACAGACGGCGCCAGCGGATGACGGCAGGCACTCGCCATTCGCAAGTTGCTGCCATAGACAACCTGCTCGTAGCCGCATTCACAACGGCAAAGCCAGCGAGTGCGAGTAAACCCCCGATAACGGTCGTCTGGAGCTCGCGTGATTACCGTCAGCTTGCCGTATACATGACCTGTTCGGTCAACAACTCTCCCCATGTACGCATCATAGTGCGCGAATCGAACATGCAACAGACATACAAACAGTTCGATTACCCGTTACCCGAGGGACCCGGCGCGTGAGGCGCTGGCCGGGGCAGCGTGGCTCTAGCCTACTTGGGGGAAGCCGGCGAACCGCCTCACGACTCGCTGCCCGGTACGTATCCGAAGATGCACAGCTGGCCAGCCACGTTCGTCGATTCCGAACCGAAGGCGGGCGTCTCGAAGCTGAGCTTGACCTGCATGTTTGCCTCGTATTGGCGATTGTCGTTGCGCATCGCGCAGGCGGGCAACCGGAACGCGAACGCGAACTGGTGATTCCACAGACAGACGTCAAAGTCCAAGTCGCGGTTGTCGGCCGCGGCCGCAACCTGATCGGAGTCCGTGTAGTACGCGGTCGTCGTGAGCTTGTGCGTGAACTCGCCGACGTGGTGACCGACGGCGCCTGGCGTCCCCTGCACCTCCTTCGGCGACACCGCGTTGCCGATCGTCAGGTTCCAGTCGTTGACCTCGGCGAGCAGCGCGCCACCGGAGTCACGGATGCGGATGAACGCGAGATCGTTCGCCGTATCCATGAGCGCGGTCGCGAGCGGCGAGTAGGCTTGCGCGGGGGAATCACCGGCGACCGAGCCCGCCCCGCCCACGCGCGACGCGACCGCTACGGGATCGCTGGCGTCGGTGCCGATCATGCTGAGCGTCGCCGTGATCTTGGACTTGAGCGGTGCAGCAATCTCGAGTGTGTTCGGCAGGAGGCCCTCGAGATACTGGTACCGCGTCGTGCTGTCGGCGCCCGCAAGCGGCTCCTCGAGCTCGCCAGCAAGCAACTTCTTGGCGTAGGCCGCATCGTCGATCGCGTAGTTGCGATAGAGCGACGAGGCAAAGATCTGGATCGTCTTGCCTGTGCCGGTGTCCGCCGCCGGAGTGAACGTCCAGCCCTCGAGCTCGATCAGGTTCGCGGTCGGCGTCGAGGCGATGTAGGCCCATCCGTTGATCGCGGCGGTCGCGAAAAACGTGTTGGATGCCGTGCCGCCGATCTTGAGCAACATGCCCTTCTTGAGATCGAGCGTCGTGAAATCGAGCACCGTGGAGGTCAAGTGCCCCGATGCGTTCATCGTGATGTCGGCAGACGCGCCCTGGAACCCAACCACGTCGAGCGTGGCATTGGCCGGAGCAGTCGCTTCGGCGACGAGCGTTGCGGTCGCGACCTTGATCGCCGTCGCGGTGGACGTTCCCGCCGTGACAAACAGTGCGTTATTCGCCGTGTTCGTGAATCCGCGCGCGTAGATTAGGACGCCGTTGGGAAGGGCGCCGTTGGACGGGACAGTGAACGAGTCGTTGGAGCCGCCGCCGTCGACGACCACCGTTGGGCGATAGACGCGCTGATCGGTGCCGCCGGGATGCTGGCCTACACAGCGGAACGCAGGCTCCGCAACGAGATCCATGAAATCTTTGTTGCAGTCGTGGGCGAGCGCGGGCGACACGCTCCAGCCCACGACATCGCCCTTACGGGGCACCATGAACTTGGAGTGGATGTTCCGCTCGACAGTCTGGAGCGTCTTTTTCCAGTTCTGGAGCGACGCCTTGTCGATCTGGAGTTGTGCCCAACCGGCCGTCGGGTCGGTCCCGAGCGTCGGCTGCGGGGCCATGCGGATCGCGATGCTCTCGGATAGGACGTCACCCATGCGCCAAGGGTGCGGATCCGGGGCGGGCGGGTCGATTTCGGACGTCGCGCGCTACCTGATGAAATCGACCCCGTGCACCTCCTGGCGCGACGCTCCTAAGCATGAGCGATCCAGTTCCCCCCGTTCAGGGTGTGGTCACCGCCGTCATTCAACCCATCCGATTCAAGGACGTGAACATCGGCAAAGCGGACGCAGGGGCAAAAGGCTCAGCGCTCTACCTGCCGAACTTCGTCACGCCGCCGACCAAGGACGCTAACGGCGTCGTCGATACCGACTCGATCGAGTGCGTCCCGCTCACGCTCGAGAAGGCAGGCGAAGCAGCCGAGCGTGTCATCGCGGCGCTCGAACGACTTCCTCTGTCGGAGTCGACGGTCGACGTCATGAATCTCGCCTTCGCCGTTCTTCACTATCAAAACAAGGGAGCTAAGTAGCCATGACCGCAATCGCTGGAAAAACCGACGAATGGGAAAACGGCCTGCTCCTGCTCCTGTTCAACAATACCGATTTCACTCTCGTCGGTGACGCCGGTGGACTCCGCGGCAGCGCGACCGCTGGATCGCTGTACGTCTCGCTGCACACCGCCGATCCGACCGAGGAGGCGGCCGACCAGACCGCGAGCGAGATCACGTACACGTCCTATGCGCGTGTCGCGAAAGCGCGATCCTCTTCGGGGTGGACGGTGTCCGGCAGTTCGGTGATCCCAAACGGCGCGATCACATTCCCGGCAGGCACCGGCGGATCCGGCACCGCGTCATTCTTCGGTGTCGGCACTGACTCGGCGGGCGGGTCTGGCAAACTGCTCTATGCCGGCGCGATATCACCGACCATCGTGTGCGGCGCAGGCGTTACGCCACAGTTGACAACTGCCACAACGATCTCCGAGGCGTGAGCCTCGCCGGCTAACTGCCGGTGAAAGGACTCATGTCTCAGTGGCGAATTTACTACGACGACGGGTCAACGTACGACGGGCCCGTCGATCTCGCGCCGTGCGACGGCGTGATCGTCGTCGCGCAAGCGGACGCCGACGTTGGCCGCGAGATTCTCCACCTCAAGGACTTCTACTACTGGGAGCGCGATCGCTGGTTCGGCTGCGATCTCTACGGGCTATGGGATTACCTTCGTCGACCCGGATGGAAAAAGACGCTCGCGGGTCGCAACACCGAGCATCGCAACTACTCGGCGATTTACCAGCGCGCGCTCGACGATGACGACCTGCCGCCAAAGTCGGCGCGCCATATGAACGAGGCACCGCGTCGTGCCTAATGTTTTCGCATGTACCGCACGTGCGTTCCGGTTCTACGAGGACGGAACAGAAGCCGGCTCTGTCGCGATCGACGCCGAATCAACGAACATCACGCGTCTCGTTACGTCGGACTCGAACCTGCTATTGCGCTACGGCATTCAGGAGTCCGGATCTGGATCGATCAGCGGTGCAACCACTGACGACTATCAGCTTCAGTACGAGCTAAACGACAGTGGCTCGTGGGTGAGTGTGACCGCATCGTCGGCGGTCGTGAAGGGCTTCGCCTCTGGCAGCTTGACCGACGCCGGTACGACAACGAATCGACTATCGGCCGGCGGCGGCTCATTCGTCGCGGGCGAGATCAGCGAGGTCGGACTCGTCACCGATCGGCAGTTGACGGCGAACAACCACACCGAGATGCTCTACGCGATCACGCTGGTCTCGGCCGATCTCAGCGACGCCGACACGCTCGACTTTCGCGTGCTGCTCAACGGTAGCGTGTTCGCGGCGTACACGGTCACGCCGCGCATCACTGCCGACAAAACTGCTGCGCCGACCGAGGCAGATGGATCGTCCGCTGGATCGTCAACTGCAAGTGCAGTTGGTGAATCCACGGCCGCCAGCAGCGGAACGGCCACCGGTGTCGGTTCGGCGAGTGCGGCTGGAGAAAGCACGGCAGAGTCGAGCGGAACGTCTGCCGGCAGTGCGACCGCAAGCGCTACCGGGGCGTCCGTCGCAGAGTCGTCAGGTACGGTATCCGGATCGTCGTCCGCCAGCGCCGTCGGCGAGTCCGTGCTCGCAGGAACTGGCACGGCCGCAGGCACATCGATCGGCGCAGCGACGGGCGAGTCCACGGCCGCGAGCAGCGGCACATCCGCAGGCATCGCGAGTGCATCTGCCGCTGGCGAATCGACGGCGACGAGCAGCGGCACCGCCTCAGGATCCGCTACCGCCGCAGGTGTTGGCGCATCCACTGCCGCAAGCTCTGGATCCTCGGCAGGCGAGTCGACCGCATCGGCCGTCGGCCTGGCTGTCATCGAGGCGGCCGGATCGGCGGCTGGCACGTCGGCAGCATCGGCAGCCGGTGAATCGACTGCGACATCGAGCGGAACCGCGGCCGGATCGGCGGCAGCGTCTGCAGTCGGAGAGTCGACCGCGGCGTCATCAGGAACCAGTGCCGGTACCGCAACCGCGGCAGGCGCTGGCGAATCAACCGCGACCGCGAGCGGTACGAGCGCGGGGATTGCGAGCGCGACAGGCACCGGCGCGTCTGTCGCCGAGTCGTCTGGATCTGCTGCCGGTACATCGACCGCGGTAGGCGAAGGCACCACCGTCGGCGGCGATACCGCGACCGGCACGAGCGCGGGCACGTCCACTGCCGCGGCGACCGGCGAGTCCGTAGCGGCGAGCTCTGGCAGCTCGGCGGGAACCGCAACGGCGACCGGCACAGGCGCGGCGACCGTTGCGGCGAGCGGATCGGCAGCCGCGGAGTCGTCAGCGTCAGGTGTCGGGGCATCGACCGCAGCAGCGAGTGGCACTGCGGCGGGCGACTCCAGTGCGACAGGGGTCGGCGCGAGTACGGCCGAGGCGACCGGCTCGGCCGCGGGCACGTCGACGGCAACCGGCGAAGGAACTACCGCGGGTATCTCGGCGTCCTCGGGCAGCGCGGCGGGATCGTCGACAGCGGCAGCGGTCGCGTACGTCCCCCGCACCATCACTCTCTCCAACCCCAGCGCGCGCACGATGACCCTCACGGAGACACCATGAGCCTCGTACTCTACAAAGGCGAAGACTGGACCTGGACCGGAACGTGTACCAACGATGACGACGGGACGCGCACAGATCTCACCGGAAAAACCGTCGTACTCGAACTGCGTCGGCGCACAACCGCACCCGTCCTGATCTCGCTATCCATTGGCGCGGGCGCGACGCTCCAGCCACAATCGGGGGATACCGTCGGCATGGTGGACTTCGTGATCACGGGCGCGCAGAGCGCGAATCTCGCCGCGCGCAATCATCACATCCGCGTGCTCGTCGACGGCGAAACGGCGCTGCCACCGCTCAAGCTGCCGGTGCGGGATCCTTAGCGCGGTGGTAGGCTGGCGGCGTGATCGATTACATGAACCAAATGCAGGAGAGCATCGAGCAGGCGATAGCCGCACAGATGGAGCCCATAGATGCTGCCTGTCAGGCCGTACTGGAGCTTGGTTACACGGCAACCGACTGCGTTATAGAGCGGCATGATCTCGAGAACGGCATCGATCGTCGAGACGTTCTCGTCGTGCACGGCGTACCAGTATTCGAGGTCGTCACCAGATACGGCACGTTCGAACCCGTAAAAAACAACGGGGTCACGGTGGACTACGGCATGCAGATTACGGTTACACCGAAGATGCTGAAGTGGCCGGGCATGCGCCGCGTCTAGCGCGTGTCGGTGTACGCGAATGGCACGATCACGACAGCCATCGACCACACCCCATCCTCGACGCCCTCCTCGGTCCGTCCGGCATAGGTCCGCAGCTCATCGACCCGGAACCCCTCCATCGCAGTACGCACGTCGTCGGCGAGCTCGGCGCGTAATTGAACACCGGCGTCGATCGGCGCGAACAGCTGAACGTAGATATTGCCGCGCCGCTCGAACTTGCGCGACGGCGCCGATCCCATGGTGGTCTGCTCGGCCGCGGTATGGATCACGTTGATGCGCGCCCACGCCCCGAGCGCGCCGAGCTCTGAGGTCTCGTGCGCTTCGTTGCCTGCGTACCACGGGACACAGTCCGGATCGCTGGTGTCCTCGGGATGCAGCGCCTCCCATTCATCCTCCCAGTGCACCAGGATCGCTTCGATGGCTTCCCGCTCGGTCATGATTGCGCCCTCCGTGGGTCGTTACAGAGCCGACGTGTCAGCCGGTCCGCGCCATCCTTGAGCAGCTGCTCGCCCATTCTGCACGGATGACGGCGATCGCGCATGCACGCGACGCAGGTCGCCATGTGCTCCAGAAATGGAGCCATCGGCTCATCCCACCGGACGCTCATTCGTCACCGCCAAATGGCGAGTACGCGCTGGCGAGGTTCTCCGCGCCCCTGGAACCGACTTCGTCCTGGTAGGACGCCCGGAGCGCCGATACGTCGATGTGCTTGCTGCCGCGAGCCTGCGCACGCTGGAGAGCAAGGTCGACCGCACGCTCGATGAATCCGGCGGGAGCCTGCTTGGAGTGCCCGTAATTGAGCCGGTTGATGTAGGCCACGACGTTGGACAACCACAGCGGTCCGGCCTCGAGCGAGTAGGCCAGCGCTTGGGCGATGCCCTGTACGCGCTCCGCATCGGACGCCGCCTCCGTGGTGTGCGGCTGTCCCACCGACGGGATCCAGTTGCGCCGCGCATGGCCCGTATCGATCGGGGTTGCGCGGCGGAGCTCGCGATCGATGTCGAGCGCGATTGCCTTGATCTCCCGGGCCGCCTCAGCGCGGAGACGGGCTCCGATCTGAGCAGCGGTGGCCACTGGGTTACCTCGCGCGGCGTTTGCGATTGGAACGGGGCGTCACGACTTCGAGCAGCTCGCCGGGTGCAGCCGGACGAGGTAGCGCGATTTCGCCGTGCGGCCTCTCGGCGCCCTGCGGCGGATCCCCGATGCGCTCGTGGCCGATCGCGCGCTGCATCCACAACTGGTGGACCTTGCGCGCAACGAGCTTGAGTTCGCGCCACGGGAACAGATCGCCCTTCTTGAGCGTCCGATTCCAGCCTTTGAGGGACGGCGCACGGACGTACAGCGGCTGATCGAAATCGAGCGCTCGATGTCCGAGGACGCGGGCCATCGCTTACCCGATGAGCGTGGCGATGAATGCGCCGGCGTCGGGCGCGACCACCTTGGGGACCCAGCTCGACTCGTTCTCGACGACGTCAGAGGCAACGTTCTCGTCGCGATACTTCTTGATGCGCCAGCCCCCGGCGGTTCCGCCGACGTCCTGCCAACACATCGTGTAGCCGGCCGAGACCTCTTCGATCATCGGGGTGGCCTGACGGAAGAGCAGGATGCCGGACTTGCCGGCGATGTACGCCGGGGTCGACGTGCCTGCTACGTTCTCGTCCTCGGTCTCCTCGAGCGCCGACATCACGATGATCTCGTCGAGCTCGAACAGCTGGGCAACCATCTGCGTGGTCACCTTGGAGAGCGTGCCCTGCAGCTGGCCGCCGTACTTGAGCAGATCGAGAATGTCGGGGTGAATCTTGAGGACGTCCCACACCTCTTGACCGCAGGCGAACACGTTCGGGCGCGCGGCGCCAAGCGTGAGCTTGTCGATCGCCGTGGTCGCAGCGTGGATGTTCGCGATCGGCGTCGAGCCGGCGCGGTCCCACTGCTCCCATTCGCCCGCGGACGGGGTATCGGAGGCAACGCCCGTGATGTCGGTCGACCACACGGACGCGACCAGTGCCGCGGCCGCGAACCGCTTCTCACGAGCGAGCAACGCTTGCTGCGTGACGAAGCGCATCGCTGCGCGGTCCTGATTGAGCGGGTTGTCGCTGTTGCGACGGAGCCGATCAGGGATCAGCTTCTTGACCGCTTCGGTGATGCAGTGAAACGAGTCAGTCGTGATGCCGTACCCGCCCTCGGCGGCCGGAGTGCCGACAGCGCGCGGCTTCATCGCAAGGCGCGCCCATTCCGACTTATCGAACTTGAAGTAGCTGTTACTCTCCTTGTCCGACGTGACGACCGGGAATAGCCGATCGGCCGCGAAGCGGGTCTGCGCCTGCGCGTAGAGCACCGACATATTCGTCAGCGGTGCATTGACGTGGACGTCGCCGGGGGTAGGTAGAGACATGACTCAGTTGCTCCTGTGTTGGCTGTCGCCCGTTACGAGACGGTCACGCTGGTGAGTTGAATCGGGACCCATCGAAGCCCGTCCCATTGGACGGTCGCCAGGTCAGCAATCGCGTTCATAACGAGATCGACGCCGTCGGCCGATCCGTCCTCGTCGTAGAAGAGGCCGGAGATCGTGCCCGCGGGGATATTGTCCGCCGTCGAGACGATGAACGATTGCGTTTCGCCGGGGACTTCGCCGCTCGGCAGGATCCAGTCGTCGGTCCCGTCGATCGCGATGATGTGCGTGCGCACGAGAAGGTTGAGCGTCGACGCTGCGGCAGGCGTGTCGGTGCCGGCTTCGCGAACCGTCATCAGCTTCCAGCCGCCGGTCATCCACATGAGCTCGAGCATTTGCCCGACCGCGTTGAAGACCCAGGCCGTAGGCTCGCCGGTGGCGGCGTCATTGAGCGTCACGGTGCCGGCCGGGATGGACGCGGCCACCGTGCACTCGATGCGCTTGCGCTGGCCGACGTACGAACCATCGGCGAGCGTGTAGGCCACCGTGCCGGTGACCGAGAGGAACGTGGTGAGAATGCCGGGATTCAGTGCGCCGGCATCCGCGATGGTCTCGACATCGCCGGCCTGGCCGACCGCGCCGCTCGGTGTGAGCAGCACTGCGGCGTATTCGCCGGATGCGACCGTGCCGAGCGAGACGCAGATGCCGACCACGAATGCGGAGCCGGTGGCCGCGACAGCCTTGCCTGCCGCATCCGATGCGACGCCCGCGCCGCTCGTGATCGTGCCGCCCGCGAGCACCTTGGCAACGCCGGCGATCTGGAGTTGACCTGGGCGGTCCTCCGCCGCCGGGTCATCACAAAGAACGCCAGCGACGCGCGTGCCGGATCCGGCCAGCGTGAGCTTGCCGCTCGTGATATCCATGAAAAAGTATTGCTTCGTCGACAGATCGGAGCCGGCAGGCCGCGAGATGTACGTCGGGGATTCGATGAGCGCGATGTTCGCCATGTTCAGATCTCCTGTGATCGGCGGTTACGCCGGGGCTCCGTTGCGGTTCTGCTTGCGCTTCTCGATCTGCGCGTAGAGCGCAGCGCCCTCGGTCGTGTCGAACACGAGACCGCGAGCTTTGACGATGTCGATCTTCTGCTCGGTCGCAATCTTCTGGGCGAGCACCTCGACCTGAGACTCGAGCGACTCGGGCTGCGGATCGGTTCCGGGGTTGATCCCCTTGGCGACGCGCCCCGCGCGGGTGAACTCTTTCGAGCTCCGCAGCGTGGTCATCGCCTTTTCGATCATCGCGGCATCGCCGCCGCCCTTGCGGATGGACTTGACGATGTAGGCGTGGGTCTCATCGTCGCCGGCGACGCCCTCGAGCGCCTCCTTTGCGACCCTGGCGATCTCTGCTTTCTCGATCGCCTCGTCGCGCTTGGCGAGCGACTCGGCCTGCTTGTCGAGCATCTCCGCCATGTCGACGATCCCGCTCGAGCGGTCCGACTCGCGGAACACACGGCCCGACGATTTCGCGGTGTACACGATCGGGTTTGCCTTCTCGACCGCGTCGAGCACCACCTGGCGCTCGTCGTGCGACTTCGCGAGAAAGCCGTCAGCGTCAGCGCCCGACTTGCTCTTGTAGTGCATACGCTGCGCGTCCGTGAGCGTTGCAAGCTTGCTCACGTGCTCGAGCTGCTTGGTGAGTTCGGCGATCGTCTTCTCGGCATCGTTGGCCATGGTCGGCTCCTTCATCGTGAGGACAGGTTTGCTCGGTTCGATCGGACGGGTCGATTTCATGCCCGGGGCGTTTGCCTGGACGACCACAACGGCGTCCGGTGCGACGACAACAAGCGACGCCTGACCCTCGGCCAGCGTGTGCTTGTGGCCGCTGTCGGCGAGAATCTCCAGCGTGCTGTTCTCGCCGCGGATGATGCCGTGGCTGTGGCTGTACTCGGCGCCCGCCATGGTGGCGTGCTCGACGTAGAGCGAGCCGTCATCGAAGAAACAGATCTTGTGTTGATGACCGTCAACCTCGTCGGTGTAGAGCGCGGTCTTGAGCACGCGGGCCTTGCGCGCCTGGACGCGCTCCCCGATGCCAGCAATCGAGACGGCCGTGTAGGTTCCGTCCTTGAGCTTGGCCATTGCGTCGGCCGATGGGCGAATCGCCACCATCAGCCCGCTCGTCTTGGACTCGACTCCGTACGCCTTTGCGATCTCAGGCGTCATCGGCATCGCGAACACCACGCGCCCCGTCGCCTCGGAATCGTGCATCTCGTCCACTGCGCCGCCGCTCTCCATGAAAGCGGCCGCGGCCTTGATCATCTCGTCGCCTGACATCACCTGATCGCCGTGCAGGTCGTAATGCTCGCTGCCGTCGGGATTCGTCGTGGTGAATGCCCAGAAGAACGCGAGCCCGAGTTCGTCATTGGTCTTGACGAGCCGTGCGGTCGCGGTCACCTCGTCGGGCTTGCCGGCCCGCTTGATGAGCAGACACTTGGCGTTCGGCTGAGCTGGATCGTCTACGAGCGAGACGAAATCGAGCTGCTTGAGCTTGAGCTTGTACCGTGCCACGCACCTACCGTGCGGCGACGGGCATTAGCGGGTCGATTTCACCGCGGAACGCGGGTAGAGTCGGCGGATGACGACGCCCAGAAAGCTTGTCACCGTCGCCGGGCTTGAGCGGTTCGTGGGTCAGATCGGCGCGCGGCATCGGCGAACCGGACGGGTCAGCAGCGATCCGCTTCCGCATCACGTCCGATTCTTCCAATCGAACCCAGACGGGACATGTGTCGACCACGGGATCGTTGACGAAACCACGTGGCGCGATCTCATCAGCGCATGGCAGGCCGACCCGCGAACGCTGTACGCGGATCCGGTGCGGTTAACGGATGGGCGAGTCTCGTACGTGCTGTACGAGGTCCGCGCAGCTACGCCCCGATCGTAGTTGCGAACGTGCACCGACAGTTCGCTGTGTTCGCCGCGCCGCCTGCCGGATCTCCTGGGTATTTCATGCGCGCACCGTCGGGCATCGCGAACGCCTCGCCGAACCGAACCGTCTTGCCATCCATGGCCACGTGGTCCGCGCGCGAGCGGCCGCGACCGGCGTGGATCCATTCCTTAACCAGCGACTCGGCATCGATCTCGCCGCGCTCGACGGCCTGCGTAAGTGCCTCGTCGAGTCCCGCGTGTGCGTTCCGCGCCGACTCGGTGCGCGCGATCGTCTCCGCTCGATAGGCTATGTAGTTGCGCCGGTACTGCTCGGTCATCTTGTCGATCTGCGCCGGCGTCAACGAGCCGTCTTCGCCTGCCAGTCGGCGCAGCATCCGATCGCTTCGAGCGTCATGCAGTTCGCGCCCCATCGCGTTGGCAAAATCGCCAGACTCGAGCGCACGCCGGTAGTTCGCCACGTGTCGCGACTGCTCGGCGGTGAGCCCGAGCCCCTCGCGGATATCGCGCGCTACCTCGCGCGGATTCGCATTGCGCCGCTGACCTTCAATGATCGCGGTGTGGGCCATCGTGCGGGTGTCATTGGTAACGCCGACGACCCACTCCAACTCGTTGCGCTGCGCCGCGCGAATCGCTCGGGCGTTCGTCACGTCGAATCGCACGAGCTTGTCGGCGAGTGCTGGCTGCGCGTCGAGCCACTTCGCGCCGGCCTTGCCTGCAGTCGTAAACGCGCCGTGGGTCTCGGCGGCGAACATGCGCGCGGCTTGCTCGACCTCTTTGACCACGCCCTGGACGTCGCCACGAATGAGTCGCTCCTCGATCGCGTCGAGCGAGTTCTGACTACGCAGCCAATCCGACACGTCGAGCCATGACGCGCCAAGCGCCTTCTCGATGATGGCGAGCAGCTTGGCCATTTCACGCTCGCTCATGTCCCCATCAATCCTCTCGCGACGTCCTCGTCCATCACGACGCACAGCGTGCGCAGTAGCGTGTCGCGCGTCAGCATCTGCGGCAGCCCATCGCGCAACCCACGATCGTAGAGGTACGGCGCGAGCCGGTGATCGCTGCCGGGCGCTACCTCGCTGTGTGGGTCGATCGGCCGCACGCCGTCCGCGGTGACGAGCTCGAGCGACTCGTGCATGCAGTATCCCGCCCACGCCGCGGCCATCCATGCCTGCGCGAGTCGCACGCCGGGGAAGTAGCAGAGCCGAACCGACGACACGGCGAATCGATCGCGGCGGTGGCCGTCGACGGTATCGCGCGTCCAGTCGAGGCCGACCGAGAGAATCGGCGGCAACCCATTGGCGAGCTTGAGCACCACGACGCTTTCGCGGTTGGGATGCTCGAGTCGCATCGGCGCGAATGCGTCCCGCCACAGCACAAACAGCGACGACGGGGAACCCGACTCGACGAGAATCAGCTGCGACACAGGCACTCGAACACCGCTCCTGCCGGGTCGCGGTCGACGCCGACGACGTTCTGCGTGAGCCCTTCGATCGTGATGCGATCTTTCGTTGCAGGCGCCACATCGCCCAACGAGGAGCCGAACAGCATCACGACGCGATCGGTCTTCTCGACCAGCGTCCCGCCGATCTTCTCTTTCGTCGTCGACTTGACCAGGCCTTGACAGGTGACGCTCGTGGTCGTCGGGTTCGTCCCCGCCGATGGCTGACCGACCGTGCGCGTGCCGGGCGTAACACGAATCAACGTCGCCGCCTTGGTCATGCCGGCCGACGACAGCGCCGAACCGACGGCTTGTTTGATCAGTGCGAGGGTGTCAGGCATTGCGCCGCTCCTGTCTTTTCCGTGCGGCCGCGTTCAACGCGAGACCTTCGATCTCGACGCGCCGCTCCGCCGCGGCGACCGCTCGGTACGCGTTCTCGAGATCGAGAAACAGATCGTCCGAGATCTCGAAATCTCCGTCATCTTGGCCGGGGCCATAGATCAGGACCTCGTAGTTCCGCGCGACGAACTTCACCGCGTCACCGCAGCGTGAACCAAACCGATCGCGAGCATCACGAACGCAAACGCGACCGACCATCGCGGCAACACGATGTCAGTCGGTTCGGCGAGCCTAACGCTGCGCCGCCACCTGACCGACTCCACCGCTCGACCCCACCGTCGCCCCGACATCAGTACGGCTCCTCGCGATCGTAGTCGTTGCAGTCCGAGAACGGCGATTCGCAATCGCCATCCTGCGAGTAACCACCGATCACGGTCACGCCCGCGCTGCCGAGATACGCACCGATCAGCCGCTGCACGATCGGCGGCAGCTTGGTCGCGGTGCCCGCCTCGAGCGTGGCCGGGGCGAAATATTCGACGCCTGCGCCGCCGGCAGACACCGATCGAATGTTCGAGCCCGCGGACAGCGACGACGTCAGCGACGCATCGGCAAGGATTAACACTGCGAGCTCGTACTGCGCGGTCGCGAACGCCGCGATCAGGTCGCGCTCCGCGAACGTGTCGGCGTCCTCGTTCCATACCTGGGAGTTGAGGTAACGAACCGCGGCAGCGAGCGTGCGCTTCCTGAGATCGTCCGTAGCGAGCGCCGTCCACGCGTCGTACGTCGATCCGTACGACATCGCGATGTATGTCTGCGCGGCTGCATACGTCCCGTGGATCGTCTCGCTGGCCCCGCCCGTGAGTGTGATGACTTCGCTCATGCCGCGGCCTCCTCGGTTTCCGGATCGTCCTCGTCGAGCAGATCCTCGGCACCCGTCGGATCCTCTGTGTCGTCGATTTCTGGATCCGGATCGAGCGCGGCGGGCGCGCGCGGGGACTCTATTTCGATCCGCTCGGGCTGAGGCGGCAACCGCAACCGACCGCGCAGCACATCGGTCGCCGGGTCGTCGGGCATCAAGCCGGCTTGCGTAATCAGCGCCAGCGAGCGGCACGCGGTCTCGACGGCGTCCGTACTGATCGGCTCGGCCACGAGCCGCGGTGCGCACGTGTCGGGGTCGAGCCCGTTGCGCGCGACCAGCCGACGACCAAGCTGCATCGTGGCAAACCAGCCGAGCTCGTTCAGGGTCGTTTGAATGTTGGTCTCGAACGTCGAGGTCTTGTCGTCGTGCATTGCATACGAGCCCGAGCTATCGGCACCCATCAACGCGAACTCGATCCCGAGCACGCGCGCGATCTGGAGCTCGACACGACGGATGGCGATGTCCGTCGGTCCCATGTTCGCGGTCTCGCTGCGAACGATCTCGAGCGCCCACTTGGCGATTGCGGTCGGCGTGCCGTCGGGGTTCTTGTACGTGCTCGAGTCGAGCAGCAGATACATCGCCTCTTCGGGCGTCTTGTTGCGGTTCACCATCACGGTGCGAAGCGCGAGCGTCGCGGCATCGATCTGTGTCTGCACCGTCGCGGCATCGGACGTCCCGAGTTGTGCGACGATCTCGGCAATCGGTGCACGGCCAAGCGGCGTACCGCCCATGTCGCGCACGAGCGCAGAACCCTCCATCTTCTCGAGCACGGCGAGTCGACGAACGTGCTCGATCACGTGACGGAGCAACCCGACGCCGTCGGGTGAATCGGCGAGCGTGTCGTCGACGCAATAAAAGCATTCGTCGAGCGGAATCTCGATCTCGAGACCGGACTGACGCGTCCGCTGGATCACCGCGTCGAATGGGGCGCGCTCATCCTTTCGCAACCACCGCTCGATCGAGTGCTGGGGTCGGTGCTCGATTTCAGAATAGACGATCATGCCGTCCGGTCGACGACGCATCGATGTCGCATGCAACGAGAACCCGAGCAGCCGATACATTGCCGCCTTGCGAACCACCGAACTCCACGGCCGTAGCATCGGCGTTTGGATGAGCCCCTGCTCGACGATGTCGACTCCCTTGCGTGCGCCCTTGCCGCCAGCCTTGTTCTCTTCGATGTGCCACTCCGTGCCGGACAGCAAATTGCCAAAGTATCGGATCCCGGTGGCCACGACCGGCGTGTTGTAGCTCTCGCTGTACGTAAGCCACTTGCGTGATCCGGTCAGGTCTCCGTGTCGCTCGCCTGACGCGATGAATCCAGCGTAGGCGACGACGTCGGTAGTGCCACGAGCGGCGGCCTTGGCGATGCCGCGTCCCGCTGGGTTCGGCGACGGCCCGCCTTTGGTCCACGGCTGTTTCACACCAGAACAGTCGGCGAACAGGCGGATCAGGGTCGATTACACAGCTTCGTGGCTATCCCACGAACCCGCCGTGGATCACCTCGGCGTTGCCGCCCTGCACCAGCCGCGCATAGCCGCGCGACAGCGCGTCGATCCGATCCTTGAACATGCCGCGCGGAAACGACTTGGCTTCGTTGACGAACCCGCGGTTCCACGCGCCGCGCACCAGGATCAGGTTCTTGGCCTTGCACTGCGATGCGATCGGCTGCGCGCGATGTTCTTTCGAGCCGGATTCCGGAGAGAACAGAAACGTCCGGCCATGGAACCGCCGCGCCATTGCGGACACCTGCACCTTGCCAGCCTGGCCCGGATCCTGCGGCACGTCGATAATCGTATCCTGCGCATCCGCGTTGCAGGTCATCGCGACATGGTCCTCGAGCCCCGCGGCCTCGATCCGATCGCACGTGACATCGAGCAGGTACAACTTGCCGTTGGGGGCGCGCTTGATCTTCGTCGACGCCGTGAACGGCGACGTCTTGCGCACCGAGCCGGCGAAGTCCCATGAGCGTACCGTGACACCACCGGCGGGCACCTCGTCGAGCTCGCAGACTTGATCGAACCACTCTTCGGCGAACATGCCTCCACCGCGCGGGATCGGTAACTGGTCGAGCTGGCCTGCAACCGCGTAGTCACCACCCCACGACGCAAGCTGGATCTTGAGCGCATCGACACCCTCGCGCGAGAACCGCTCAGGGAACGCCAGCTCGCCGTCGACCGTGCGTGGATCACTCCAGCTGATCGCCGTCGGCTTGTGCGCATAGGCGATGTACGGGTGGCCCGTGCGCCACTCCATCGGAATGCACAGGTGCACGTCCCCGAAGTGGCTCGACAGGATGTGACCGGACACGTCGCGATCGCCCGTGCGCTGCATGATCGTGACCTGCGCGAACGTCTGCTCGTCGTTGACACGCGTAGGTAACACCTCGGTCAAGAACTGCAGCGCGCCGTCGAGTTTGGCGTCGGAGTCAACGTCCTTGGTGTTGTTCGGATCGTCGAGGATCGCTCGATCGCCGCGCTTGCCCATGACGGCGCCGCCGACCGAGGTCGCGAGCGCGAACCCGGTCCGAGTGTTCTCGAACATCGTCTTGGCGTTCTGATCGTCGGCGAGTTTGACGCGATTCCCCCACAGCGCCTGATAGGTGTCGCTCTCGACGAGCCGGCGTAGCTTCATGTTGTTGGTCACAGTCAGCGACCCGACGTAGCCGGCGAAGATGTAGCGAAGGTCGGCGCGATTGCGCGGGCCCCACTCCCATGCGGGCCAGAACACGCACGTGGCCAGCGACTTCATGAATCCCGGCGGGACGTTGATCAGCAGGCGCTTGATCTCGCCCGACGTAACCGCTTCGAGATGCTCACAGATCGCATCGATCGCCCAGCCGCGGATGAACTCGCGACCAGGCTCGACGACCGGCCACAGCATCCGGATGAAGTTGACCAACCGATCTTCGGCGAGCGACTTCTCGATCGCCGCGCGATGCCAGCGCAGCTCAGTGCTCGACAGGTTCATCAACCGGCGCCACGATCAGCTCGATCTCGGTGAGCGCCTCGAGCAGCTTCTCGCGCCGATCCTCGGGCACCTTGGACCAGTCGACGGGCGATTCTTCGCTGCCCTCGATCACCACGGTCTCCTTGGGCTTGCCGAGCAGCCGCACGCCGGCTTCCCCGGCGGCGTAGATCCAGTTCGAATCCCTGGGACCCTGCGGTCCGGCGAACGCAACCGGTAGGATCATCGCCCACCACTTCGCGCGTGCCTCCGCGGGTGTCGTCGGCAGCGACGGATCGATCGCCCCCGCCGCCCTGAGATCGTTGACGATCGACGGGCGTCCGCCTGCGTTGCGCCGCGGATCCGCGCCCTTCCGAAACGGCCCTCCGCCCTTGCCGAGTAACTGCTTACCGTCGCTGCTCACATCCCTAGCGTGTGCCCGCGCGCGCGAGATGCCTATTTCGACACCAGCCTGGCCAGCGCACGGAGCCGCTTGTCCTGCACGCGCTCGCGCGCCTGCCGAACTTTGGCTTGCTCGGCGTCGCGACGCTTGTGGTAGCGATGGCGCTCGACGATCTCCTCGCCGGCGCGCAAGGCCAGGGTAAGCTGACCGAGCGCCGCCATCCGAGCGGCGTCGCGATCTGCATCGGTCAGCGCTTTCCCCTCGGGGGATGCCAGGTAGGCCACTCCCTCGCGGTAGCGCTCTATGCCGGTGTCGAGGATCTTGCGGTCGAAGTCGTCGCAGTCGTCGATCGACGGGGCGCCGCGCTTGCCGCCGCGCAACCGGATGCGTCCCGCGTTGGTCGGCGAGTTCTCCCACGGGATCATCCGGGCGGAGAGACGATCTCCCTTGTTATCAACACTGCTATCAACACCCGGTTTGCGTGCCCGACCGGACGCGATCAGGCATACCGCGCACCGCGATCGGCCCTTAACGCGCTCACGCCGACAGCACAGCAGGCACAGCGCATTAGACTTCGTGCGCCGACGCTCTTGATAGATCCGGCTGCTCTCATTCAGCGCGGCGCGGTGCTCGCTACAACGTAGGCAGTCCTCGTCGGCGAGATTCGGACAGCCCCGTTGAACGCATCGCCCAGACTCCTTGCGGGCCTGGTAGCTGTTATCAACACTGGCATCAACACCGTCGTCGGACACCGATGAAACGAGCGTTGCACAGGACCCAGAGAACAGCGTCATTCACCCCTCCGCGAGACACCGTGCCGATATGTAGTAGTGAGTCGCTAGCCCGTCCTGCGGAGCCGGAGATCTCCGCTGCACTCGGCCCGATGAAAGCCGGCGGCGAGACACTCAGTGCACCACGGCGGTGTCGGGTAGGGCATTTCGCGAACGCGCGCGGCCTTGCCGGCTTCCCCGGCGCGGCACATCTCGCAGCGGAACATCCCGGGCAGCGCCGGCCGGAGACAGCACTGCCCGCACAGACCTCGAGCTCGAGCATCGTCGCGGCGCCTTTTCTGGTACGCGGAGCGCTCCGTCATCGACACCTCGGACAGTAGTGCCCCTTCGGCGTCGTCGCCCACCCGAGTGCGAACACCACCGTGGCCAGTGCATCCTCGTCGGGCATCGGGTCGAACGCCAAAGCGCTCGGACATCGCGCCCCGTCGCACCGTACGGCGACCGGCCACACCCGCTGTGCACTCGCGGCCTGCGCGATGTCGCGCGCCTCACGTGCTCGCTCGGCCTCGTGGACGAGCCGCCGGTTGTCTTGGCGCGTCACCTCGAGTTTGCTCTGGACGTCCAGGAGCTCGCGCGCGAACGCATCGGCGAGCGACCGATCGTTCGGGCTGTGCTCTAGCCACCGGACCGCCGCCTCTGCCGGGGTCACGATCTCCGCCGTATCAGTTCGCATAGCTCGCTCCAATCGTTCGTTCGGGGACCGGCGTCGCTGTCGTTCTGGTTGTGCGGCGTCGACCACACGACACCCAACGCGTCTGGATACTCTGCGCGCCACAGCTGCACCGTCGATACCTTGTCGTCGATCAGCACGTCACCACGGCACACGTGCTTGGCCGCCGTGTGGATCACGCGCTTTGCCGGGATGTCGAAGTGCTTCTGGAGCCACCATTCACGGTCATGGGTCCAAGTCGGATTTGAGTTCCACGGCGACGTGACGACGTAGACATCCGCGATCCGTTGCAGCGCAGCGACCCCGTCGCGGCTCCCCGGATACACCGCGAGCGCGGTCGCCAGCGCGGGCGATTCACCGACGGCGCGCTTGACGAGCGACGCGTCGGACGCCGACAGGCCGATTGACTTGTTGATGTCGAACTCGGTGACCTGCTCGGGAACGAACCGCAAGCCGGTGACGCGGTTGACGATGCGCAGATAGGCAGAGATAAAGTCACTAAGAATCCCATCACAATCCAAAAGGACGCGTGTCATCGTAGGCGCTCCATGTCCGCAAGCACACGGCGCATCTCGTCAAGCGTGGCGTTGTTCTTTAGCGTGTTCGCGCGATTTGAGATCACGCGGAGGTTGCTAGCGACGTAGCCAAGATCGGGAACGATGCGATCGAGTGACGGGCTGTTCGGTGCATGCTTGCCGCGCTTTGCGTAGTAGAAGATCTCGATCCCGAGGACCGGACAAATGTCCGGCAGAACGAGATCGGGAATCTCATGGTCAAACGGAAACCCTTCGCGCCGAGCACGAACGCGTGCCGCGCGAAACGTCTCCGTCAACCACCACTGCCTTGGGTTCGCTGCATAGGCCGCAACGCGCTTAGCCGCACGCTCACGAGTGACGCGAGCCTTATTTTTCTTCCACCACTTCTTGCGGTGCGCGGCCACTCTCTCCGGGTTCTGGTCGCGCCACTCATAGACCTTCGCAAGATGATCGTCTGCTCGACGCTGGTAGGTCGCGCGATTCCGTGCTCTACGAGCGGCAACAGCCGGGTCAACGAGAACACCCGGAAGCGCGGCCTGACCGTCGCAGTCGAGGAGTACGCGCGTCATCGGATCTCCCCGCATCGCAACTTCGCTTCGGCCTCGGCTCTGGTCTCACGCCAGTTACCGCAACCGAGTGAGGCGACGAGCGCGCGACGTGCGAGCAGCAGCGAATCCGGCCGCGTGAATCCCAGCCGATCGTGAATCTCGCGCAGGGTCTCGCCGGTACCGCTGGCACAGATCGCGAGCAGCTCGACGGCGCCGTAGGTGGTGCGTTGGGTGGGCGTCATGGCTTGGATCCGTTCGGCGCGACGCTGTCCAGCGCTCGCTCGATCAGTTTCCCGGGCGGTACACCCTCACGCTTCGCCAGAGCACGGATACGCTCGTACGATTCGGCGGTGACAGATACAGATCTTTTCTTACTCGGCATGGACCACCTCCGTCGCGACGAGCCCGAGCTTCCGCTCGATCATCGCCAAGTCGTCAGGGCGCACACCCGGCGCGTGCTCGCGCCAAACGCCCACCGCGACGTGGAGATCGTTCATCGCGTTGCGGTAGTCCGTCCCGATCGCCTGCGCGATCTCGACGACACGCTGGCGCTCGGCAACGACGCTGAGTAGAAGTTCTTTGTTTCGCTTGGCTGCCTCGAGGTTGTCGAAGCGCATTTGTTTTAGTGCTTTGGCTGCTTTCATGACTCCACCTCTCGTGTCGAAAACATATCAATCTGCAATGGCCTCTTGAGTCGCCTCACGGCCTCGCGATACGCATCCGCGTCCATCTCCGCGCCCACGGCGCGACGGCCGTGCGCCAGCGCTGCGGCCATGAACCCACCCCACCCCGCCATCGGGTCGCAGACCAGGTCGCCGGGTCGCGAGTAGTCCCGCACCAGCGCATGCTCGAGCGCAGCCGGTTTGCCGCGCCCTCCGCCTCGGGGTGATCCGCCGGCGCGCCCATTGCCCTCGGCCCCGACCACGTACGCTCCCGGATTCGTCCAGCCGCCCACGAACGCCTCGGTTCGAGGCCTGCCCACCATGGCGTAGACTACCCAACTCGATGGTCCATCCCCCTGCATGCGACAGGACATGCCGCGGATCACGCAGGGAACCGGCGCGAACGCGTACCGGCCCACGGACTCATAGGCTGCCCTGTACGCGGGGATCAGCTCGTCATCGCAAAGGCAGACCATCCAGCCGGAAACGCGCGCTGACCACGAGCGCACGAACGCGTGGACGTCATCCGGGGTCCACGGGGCGTAGGCAGGGGTCAGGCCGGCCGGATCGGTGTCATCGTTGCGGGTGGTGACAGCGGCGTGGGTGCGCGCTGAGTAGGGCGGATCGGTGATCAGCGCGGAGCATGTGATGCCAGGTAGGACATCCTCCCACTTGCCCGGGTGTAATGTAGGCCGGCTCACAGTACACCCAGATGTGTGAGACCGACCGTGACAACATGGCGCGAACGGCGTTCGGCCGCCCAACCTGTCCCGACGGTAGAGACGGACGATAGGCTATTGAATTCACAATATGAATCTACCGAATCCGTCCGCTTGTCCCGTCCTAACAGGGGTCCAGGACTATTATATGTTTTATTATTATGAAGTTCTTTAGATTCAATAAGGTTGGGACGTTGGGACAGAACAGAGATATAGGTATAATAATCATCCGGTTGACCGTGACCCAACCTGATTGATTTCAGATTGGACCGTCTCGACCTAAGTGGGACGGGCAGGATCACGACTGGAACCCCCACCGCCGCTGTGTTCCTGGCCGGATGTACCGCCAGCGCCTGTCGCCGGTCGATTCGCGCTGCCGCTCCCACCCAAGCGTCTTCAGGATCCTCGCGACACGCATTTGGGCCGCGCGGTCCTGGCGTGCCGCGTCAAGCTTGAGCGCATCCCGCAAGAGCGCCGAGATTGAAACCTCCGCAACCGTGGGTGCCGCGATGAAGTCGGCAATTGTGTCCAGCCATACATCTTCGTTCTCGAACTCGATATTCGATTCCTCGCGCTCCTCGTCGAGCTTTCGGTCGAACCACCACGGCTCTTGTGATTCGTAGGCGACGCGCGCCTCGGCCCAGAGCTGATCCCGAGCATGGGCGAGCTGTTCGCGATCGATCGGGCCAGCCACCGGGACGATCCAGAACCGGCGCGACCCGGTGTCGTCGGTCAGGATCTCCTGTCGATTCGTGGAGCCGCACAGCGCCACCCCGCGGGCCTTGCGCACGACGCTGCGCGCGTAGGGTGCGCGGAACATGTCGTGGGTGGACGTCATGAACGCCTTGAGCCGGGACTCCGCACGGCCGGTGACCACGTTCTCGAGCTCGGAGAACTCATAGATCCATGCCGCGTGAATCTGCTGGAAGGAGTCTTTGTTGGAGATATCAATGGCAGAGTCCGAGTGCCACTGTCCGCCGAGGATCGCAAAGAACGTCGATTTAAAGAATCCCTGTTTACCGAACAGCATCAGAGCAGTGTCGAGCTTGCATCCTGGCTCAAGAGCTCGTGCGATGGCCCCGATCATCCAGCGACGAATCATCTCGGCGTGGAGTTTGGAATCCGATCCGAGATAGTCGAGCGCCATGGATGCGAGGCGTTGGGTTCCGTCCCAGTTGATCGAGTCGAGGTATTGTCGAATCGGATGAAAGGGGCGCTGCTCAGCCGCCTTTGCGATCGCGGCGTGCACGTCGGACGGCGTCGGCGAGTACCCGAGCACGTGATCGGCGTGCGCTCGGATGTCGTGGACGAGCGTCTCTTTCATGGGCGCCCCATCGATCCAGACGTCGCCGGTCATCTCGTTGAGCGTCCACCGCCCGCGGTAGTCGGGGTGATGACACACGAATCGCTGCACGTTGACGTATGCGCGTTTGAACGTGAACCCGTCGGACTTGAACGCGCATCCCGCGCGCCAATCGACGTCGTGCTCGTCCGGCAGCGGCGGAGCAGCGGCGGCGGCGTGTTGTGTCGAGTAGATCGGTCGAGCGTCCGCTTTGAGTAGGTAGCCACGCTCGCGCTGACAGCGCACTGCGACGGACTGTATTTTGTGGGCGAGTTGTTTTTCGTTCCACGGAGGATCGCAGCGTGGGTTGTAGTCGCTGGCGATGATTGACAGCGTGGTATCGACGTCGAGGTCGAACCCGAGCATCACGGGCGCGACTGCGTTGAATGTCTGGGTGTGTCCACGATCACCGGACACCGCGCCCGGGATCTTGGAGAGGTATGCCCGCGCTCGCGTCGCCTTCATGTCTGTAGTCACCAGCGGCGGCGGGTGCATCACGCGGAGCGGTGGCTGTTCGACCAGTGGCAGCGTGGCGTCGACGTCGATCGCTGCGCCGGTCAGTCGCTGGGTGCGCCATGCGTCGCCGTCCGGCATCGTCGGCACGTACCAGAACCGTGACGCGTCCTTGGCCTGGGAGTCGGCGACGACGTCGACGGACTGCGAGCGACGCGCGGCCCAGATCCACAGCCGGGCGTATTCGTCCGCGGTGACCGTGCGCGACAGTGGCAGCACGACGCGGAGCCGGTGCGCGCCGATGTTGTGGGACTTGGTCGTGTAGACCAGGCCGTAGAACGATTGCCACAGCGACACGACCGCATCCCAGGTGGATTTCTTGTCGTAGTCGAGGACGAGGCCGTAAACGGCTTTGATGTTCTCGCGAGCTCGACGGGCCGGATCGTAGACGACCGGGCTCCATCCTGGACAGCGATCGGTGAATCGGGTAGTCGGTTTGGTCTCGAGCCAGGACAGGACGCGTTCCCAGGGAACGTCCATCTGTTCGGCCACGTCGACGTTGAACAGGTCGGTGAACCGAGCGATCGATGTGTTGAGCGCGGTCTGATGGGTGGCGTCGGCGTCGGACATGATCACGCTGCTACCTCGGTGCGGAGTTGTGCTAGCCACGCCTTGGCATCATCGACCGAGCGCAGGACGACGTAGATGCCGTTTCGTCGCCGAACCAGTTCCTCGAATCGTTGCTGTTCGGGCGACTGTCGGCCGGTCGGTGTTTTGATTTCGATCGCGACGAAGCGACCGCGGAACATGCCGAGCAGGTCAGCTGCGCCCGGTCCGCCGACGCCGAACCTGACGGGTTTTCCGTCGCGCATCCACGCCATTCCGACGTTGTTTCGCCACAACACGAGGTCCGGATCGCTGCCGAGAGCGAGACGAATTGCGTCCTGGAGTTGCCCTTCGGTCACGCGCTGGCCCTCGCCGCTTCACAGTCCGCATGCCTCGCGCCCTCGCCCTTGATCCAATAGATCGAGTCACCCACCGCGATCCGACCACGGCAGCCGCGACACGTTCCGGGATATTTCGCTTGAATCGACAGCGTCCACGCGCGTGGCGCCAGTCGCGGCAGCGTCGATAGGTCGACGACGCCGATTCCAAGCGACGTTGGCAGATCGATCTCGCGCCGCGGCATCGTGAATCCGCACAACGGACAGGCTGTTGGTCCCGCCTTGAACACGCCGCCGCACGTCGGGCACTGCCGAATCAGATCGCGGTCGACCTTGGAGATACCGCGACCGTCGAGCGTGTACGTACGATCCATGTCCGGCGTGCCGTGGTCGTGCACGGAACCGCATAGATCGATCAGCGTCGCGTGTGTCTTGCCGGGCGCTGGACGGAGCACGCGTCCCGCCATCTGCAAATAGAGCCCGGCGTGTTGCGGCTTGCGCGCCATGATACAGACGGCGACAGCTGGGCAGTTGCCGATGATTGCAACCTTGCCACCACGACGAGTGACGATTGTCGAGTTGCGATTCGTGACGCACCAAACAACCTCGCTCGGCGACGGCGTTTCGAGTGTCGCTCGTGCGCTCCGTCTGTCCGCAGGATCGGAAACGATCCATTGCGCCGGGCGAACAGAAATCCGATAGACAGTCTTTTTGTTCTTGGTGACACGCTCGGAGTAGGTCGCGGTCAACCCACGCACGAGCGCCATCTCCATGTACGCGTTGACTTGAGAGATGCGATCGCACCATAGCCATCCGCGCTTGCCGACGCTTTCGCCGTCACCCTTGAGGAGTTCCGACCAGAACACATCGAACTGCACGACAGACATGCCGTGCAGGAGCGGCGAAACGTTCTTATCGAGATACGCCGCGTACCCGATCCATCCGTTACGTTTGTTATTTCCGCGTCCGGTTCCCTTCGGAATGCGGAACACGTGCACCGGTTTCCCGTTTTTGTAGCCGCTGTTGCTCGGTTTCCTGATTCGTTCGCTGAAGTCGAGGCCGAGTCGCGTGAGCAACGTCCTGATCTCGTCGCGGTAATGCTTCGATTGCGAGATGCAGAAACTTCCGCCCTCGAATCCGCCATCGGTTATGAACCACGCGATCAACCTCAGTTCGTCGTCGGTAAGATCAACCCCGATCGGGGGGGACGCGGGGGGCGCCGAAAGAGGCAGCGCGTATGAACTGCGCCGCTCGACGAGTTTAGCGCCCGTAACCGTCAACCAATTTCGCGACAACGCTCCGCCCGTGCTGGGGTCACGGTATTTAATGTGGAACTCGTGCCCCTCCGTTGTTCGGACGTTCACATGTTGACTTCGGATCGAAATCATCCGCTCGCCGTCGTTGACGGGTCGTTCAACGTAGCGATCGACAGGAACCATCTCCATCTGTCCGGTTTGTTTATTGATCGAGTAAACGATATCGCCGACAGCGACTCGCCCCCGGCCTTTCCATCCGCGCGATGTTAGGATCTCGGTCTCGCTGTCTAAGCAATCCCATCCCTCGGTGAGCACGCCGATCGACGACACCGCGCGGATCTCGCCGGTGTTGAGGCGGGCGAGAACGTCGCGGCGGTCGCCTTTCGCCATCTCGCCGTTGACCACGCCGGTCGGTACGCCGGCTGCGTTCATCTCGTCGGCGACGCGCTGTGCGTGCTCAACGGTGACGCAAAAAATCACCGCACGCTGCCCCTCGCCGTGCTTGATGTACGCCTCGACCGGCGACAGCGCGAGCTGTGCGGTTTCGAGCACCAGCGGCGGGGCGAACACGCGGCACGGCACGAGGTGACCGAGGTCGGTAAGTTCGCGAACGGTGGCGCCGACGACGAGCGAATCGAAGATGTCACCGAGTGGCTTGCCGTCTGCGCGTTGAGGTGTGGCCGTGAGTCCAAGGATGAGCGATGCCGCGTAGTGGTTCGCCAGCTTGCGCCAGGTCTTGGCGACGACGTGGTGCGCCTCATCAACGATGACGAGCTCGGCGGCGGGCTGCCGGGATGTCCATCGGGTCAGGGTCGGGATCGACGCGACAGTGACGGGCGCGGTCGGTGACCCTTGATCGTTGCCAGCGCGGATGATGCGCAGGTCGGTCACGCCCGCTTGCTCGAGCTTGGCGACGGACTGACCCAGGAGTTCGTGACGGTGGACGAGGAACAGGACCCGGTTTTTCCGGGCCATGGCCGCGCGAATGATTTCCGCAGCAATGACGGTCTTACCGGCACCTGTAGGCAAGACGAGACAAGGTGCACGCTTGCCGCGCGCGTACTCTGCCCGTAGCGCGCTGATGGCGCGCTCTTGATACTCGCGGAGTTTCACGCCGACGGCTCGCCGCTGTTGAAAGGAAGCCCTCGCCCGGTTCTCGCGTGCCTGGCAGCGGCGCGGTCTGCTCGAGCGAGGGAATGCGGTGTGTTCATGCTGCCAGGCATAAACGGAGCGTGCCGCGCGACGTATGCGTGGGTCGATTTCACGAACGCCGCTCCTTGAGCTCACACGGCACACAGATCGCACAGGTCACGGTGCGACGAGCGACGCGCTGCGTATGCGTGATGAGCACGGCAGCGGAGCGACGGCAGACGGAGCACGTCATGACTCACCGCCGAGATCGAAGTCGTATGGTCCCGGCCAGTCGTTAGAGGGCGGCGGCGTCAGGGCGTCCAATCCCGTCAACGTGTGTTTGAGACGGAGATCCATCGCGCGCGCGGTGCGCAGTTCGTTAAGGCCAGCGATGACGCGGTCGGACTGTGACGCCAGCGCACTCCGTATCTCCACGCATGGTGTCGTCGGAGAATTCGTGGTGGAGTCGATGGGCGCGAGCCCTAGGTCGGTTCGGGTCATTTGCGAAAATCTCTGAGGTTCGAGGGCAGACGGGCGGGATAGGTGGAGACGGAGGGAGGCGATTAGCGCTTGCCGAGGGCGTTGGAGATCACTTGCCGATCTCTTTGTCGACGAGATCGAGCACAGCCGGCGCGAGTCGCTTGAGCGCGTCCCGTGTGGCCGCGAGCTCCTGCTCGGGCGTCAATTGCTTTTTGCGCTCGACGTCGAACCCACGCAGGTCGCACATCGCGCGCAAAATCGGCAGCACGGCCTCGAGCGGCGCCATCGCGATCACGGTGGTCAGCCACTCGACGCGAAAGCCCTTGCTGTTCTTGTTGTGCAGCGCCTCGGACAGGTACTGCGCCGAGATGCCGAGCCGGAAGCAAAGCTCTTTCGGCGTGATGAGCCTGACCGCGTTTTCGATCGCGTCGTGCAGCGCGAACCATGCAGCGGTCGCGCGCGGATCGTCGTCGGAACCCATGGTCAACTGCACAGGCGCACCGACTGGTTATTCACAAGAGAATAGATTTCTCTCTCGTTCGCACGAGCGATTTTGACCAAAAAAAACACCAAGTTGTAGCGGAGGCGCTCGGTCGACCGCGCGGTTACGCACAGATCTGCCGCGCAAGCATCAGGATCGAGACTTACGATGCGGTCATGCGAATAATTCTGATCGTCGTCTTGCTGTCCGCCTGCTCGATCGCGTTCCAGTCCAGGCCGCCTGCCACGGCAGGGCGCTCCGCGTCGTGCTGGTCCCACCGCGTGTTCGCGATAGCCGACCTCGTCGGCGTGGCCGCCAGCGTCGCGGCGATCACGACCGGCCTCGTCTTGAACGACGATCGGAGCGCCGCGATCGCAGGCCCCGCCGCGCTTACCGTCATCGCCTATACGGCGTCCGCCGACAACGGATGGAAGTGGGGCAATCGATGCCGCGAGATGCGCGAGGGTGTCGCGGTGGCGGGGAAGTAAGACATGACCAAGAAAACGAAAATCGCACTCGGGGTATTCGGCGCTGGACTCGTCGGCGGCGTCGCTCTCGCTATGTTCAACGACATGACCGCGACACGTGAGCCGACCGCAACGGAAAGACTCAGACGCCTTGCCGAAGATGGCCCCTACGTTGACGTCACAATGTTCGAACTTGCCAAGGCGTACGACGAGAACCAGGTCTCTGCCGACGGGCGTTACAGGGGCAGGGCGCTGCGCGTAGCCGGATCTGTCAGCGCGGTGCTTAGAGATCGGGACGGCGCACCACTTGTGTTCCTTGGGTCCAGTCGCAATCGAAACCTTGTCGGGTGTGCCGGCGTGGACGAGCACACCGCGGCGAGACAGGAGCCAGGCGACGGCGTCGTCATGAAGGGCGTCAGCGTCGGCTCGCAGTCCGGGATGCCGATGATGCTGTTTTGCAGCATCGAGATGGCGAGGTGAGCATTCGTTGCGTTTTCTACGGAGGGCGACCTCGTCACGTGTGGCGTCCTCGCACACCGATGCGCGCAAAAAAACACCATGAGTGTTTGGCAACATGGTGTTAGGAGGCCTTGCGTTTCTTGGCCGGAACGCGGCCCCAAAACTCTTGAACCGAGACGCCGACCGCGTGAGCGATCTTCTCGACATGGTCATGCGTCGGGGTGGTTTGGCCGAGCTCCCACTGCGCGACAGCAGACGGGCTGATGCCGATCTTCTTAGCGAGCGCGGCCTGGCTGAGGCCTTCCTTGCTCTCGCGCCAGCGATTGATGCGTTCGCTCAATTCCACACACTCTACTAAGCACGACTTAGGACGCATGTCAACCGCAACTAAGTAGGAAGTGGTGCACGGTTGCTAAGCGTGGCTAAGAGGCGACCTATCCCCACTGAACCGGTGCCAGTTTATTGGGCAACGCTTTCCTATAAGGCGTGGGCGCGACGTCGCAGAGAAGAGAAGGGGCTTACTTTTGACGATCTCGCGGTTCTCGTCGAAAAAGCAGACAAGCGTGTCACTTGCTCGTCGAGTGCGCTCACCCAGTTCCTTGTCGGAAAAAAAGGCGAACCACTGAGGCCCAGCTACTCGGCTTATATGCCGGCGCTCAACAAGATCCTTGGTGCCGCACAGCCGACGATCTTTGACCCGGAAAGCCCGATTGCCCAGGTGAAAGATCAGATCGATTACCTCTGGCGAATCGCCACCCCCGAGCAACGTCAAGAGATCTTGAGCGCCGCCGAATCGTGGCTTCGTCTCATAACCCCGATGATCCAGCGCTAGATCGGTCCGCAACCAAATGCTGCAGGTGTCGTCGGAATACTAACGAAACCACTCCAATCCGGAACCCTCCAAAATTCAGTCAGACGGCTCTTGTAGAACTGCACATCCCTAATCAACCGGCGTAGGCAGCAGCCGATACCGGAGGAGATGACAGTGAAGACAAAGAAGACGCCGGCACCGCGACGGGCCGGAAACGCGGTAACTCAGGAAGCTCGTTTCGCGCGCGTTTTGAATGCCGCTGGAGACGATCCAGCCGCACTGACCGGACTACTCGCCGTCATGGAGGGGGTCATTTTTGGCACGCGCCCTCGTCGGAGAAATCGCCTTCGGCTGACTTCTTACTAAGCGCCACTTGACATCCTAAGCGTTGCTTAGTAGAGTGGCTTCATGCTCGCAACCGCATCCCCGGTCGCCCCGCTCCTCCGCTACTCCCTTTCCCACGGCGAGGAGTTGATCAGGATCGAATGGCTCGACTCCTCTGGCCTAGTCCGCTCGACCTACGGCCGACTCTCCGGCGATCATCTCCGCTGGGACGGTCACCGCGCGGGCGAGCGCATCCGCTGGGCCTACGCCGACGCCCCGGACGATCTCGAATACCTGGTCAATCAGTGTGCTGCCGCTGGCGCCGAGTACGACGTCCCGGGCGCGGAGTGGCTCGGCTACGAGACCCCGGCCGAGATGGACCGCCAGGTCGCGGCGCGTTTGCGTGGCCTGCCAGACGGTGCAGGCGACGGAGGACGAGCTAAGCGACCGCGGGTTGTGTGGCGTCTGTTGGGTCGCGTCGATGGCAAGGAGCGCGTCGTGAGAAGCGCGCAGGACCTTCTCGCCGAGCGTCGTGCACTCGTTCAGGAGTTGCGCTGCACGCGCAACAAGACCGCGCGGGCAATGCTCGAGTACGAGATTCGCGCTCTCGATTTGCAACTCTCGCAGCCGGCGGTGAAGTCATGACCGCCATGTCATGGCACTTCGGCCCGCTCGTCGACGGCCAACCGTCGGTCATCGTCGAGACCGACATGGGCTCCACAATGTTCGTCGTGGACTACGACATCGGCGGTAACCGCATGGCCGGTGGCGCGATGTTCACCTTCGTCTCAGGTCCGGAACTCAACGCTGACACGATCGAAGAATTGGCCACCGACATGGTCCGTTACGACGCGAGCCAGCACGGTCCGTGTCGAACCCGTTTCTACAGGAAGGGAGCCGCGTAATGCTGACCTGCTCTACCTGTGGCCGCTCGGTTGCGGCACTCATCGACACCGACGACGACGGCATGTGCCCGTCCTGTGTCGCGGCGATCGGCGTCGAGCCGCTCAGCGCGGCGTCGTTCGACCCCCACAAGCGCCAACCCATCCCGCGCATCCGCCGGTTTGTCATCTGCCGCTCCGTCAAGACCGACGCCGGCATCAGGACGGAAATCGTCGCTGCATTCGGTCAGGACGGCCACATCTTCAACGCCACGGCAGGCGAGCAGGCGATCGAGCACGCACGCGCCCTCGGCATCGTCGGGAAGATCGTCGCCGTCGAGGTCGACGACATGGGGCACCCGGTTAAAGAGCAGCGGTGGGAGGTGGCGCAGTGAAAACCATCACCATCAAACACCGCTACACCGAAGCCGTCCTCTACACCGCGGAAGTTGCCGACGACGATCCGCAACCGATCCGCACGGCGCTGGAGCAAGCCGTCAACGCCGATGCGAACCTCGCCGGTGCGAACCTCGCCGATGCGTACCTCGCCGGTGCGAACCTCGCCCGTGCGAACCTCGCCCGTGCGTACCTCGCCGGTGCGAACCTCGCCGGTGCGAACCTCGCCGATGCGTACCTCGCCGGTGCGAACCTCGCCCGTGCGGACCTCGCCGATGCGGACCTCGCCGATGCGTACCTCGCCGATGCGTACCTCGCCGGTGCGAACCTCGCCGGTGCGAACCTCGCCGATGCGTACCTCGCCGGTGCGAACCTCGCCCGTGCGAACCTCGCCCGTGCGTACCTCGCCGGTGCGAACCTCGCC
>Ga0105092_10000043_pt1 | contig 56291 bp, 41 predicted proteins | sample PPLLak2March2015_FD_87021 | JGI IMG/M metagenome (GOLD analysis project Ga0105092, IMG submission 87021) | Freshwater sediment microbial communities from Prairie Pothole Lake near Jamestown, North Dakota, USA - PPLs Lake P7 Core (1) Depth... | ecosystem: Environmental > Aquatic > Freshwater >... | reverse complement strand
ATTGGAGATTGTTCAAACATTAGAGTTTATAAGGGGTACGGGTTATTAACGGCTTGGAGTTGTTTATGCAAACTCTCTTTAATGAAAATATATTCTTACTTATATCAGTGACACCTTGCCTGGCTTCTATTATAAATCTTCCGGTCATCTTAAGCTAAAGCTTGCGTCAGGTGAATCCGGAAAAGCTGAGTTAAATTTATTATACTATCATATTTGGTTAATCTGAGATTATCCAGGTCATCAAACTAACACCTGACACTGCCCCGGAAGTAAAGCTTCAACTAAGACCTGACACTCCCTGAACTCTCAGAACTCTCCAAACTCTCTGAACTCTCTAAACTCTCCAAACTCTCAGAACTCTCAGAATTCCAATCTCCATTGTTCATTCTTTATTTTTTTGCTATTTTTTGTTAAATAAATTACTAACATGAAAAAATTATTTGGTTTACTAATAGCATTTGCACTTTTATCAGCTATATTTTATTATTCTGATGTAAACAATTCTGTTGCCGCAGATAAAGCCGGCTGTGAAGCATACATTTATATTGCTAACAATTCGATGTTTGAATGTGATTTGAGTATTGACGGAGTCGGGATAGGAACTCTTTTAGTCGGCAAGAACAAAACTTATAAAGTTGAACTTTTAAATGACACTCCGAAGAAAATTAAAGTGAAGATTTCTTATTTGAATCCTGATTACATTGAGCCGAAATCGTACTACCTCCTTACCAAGACAAAGCTTGAGTGCGGACAGTCCGATTCAATGTATATTGCACATACTAACTAAAATTTTATATTATCCGATTTATCTTTTAACCGTTCAAGTATTTCATCGTGCCTGGGAAAAAGGTTCTTTTTTTCCTCGCGAATTGCCATACGTTCGCTGCTTGATTTGAATAACGCATTTACTTCTTTTATTACTTTCTTAAGGTAGTTGGCAAGAATTTGCAGGTCTTCGGCTGCATCAACCATAACCATAAGGCAGTCATTATAAACATACGGCTTCCTTTTCATACCAAAATCAATATTTATCGTCGCATATTGATTTAAAAGATCTATCCAGTGAGAATCCGGATATTGTGATAGCTTGAATGCAAATTTGTATGCAGATTTGAAAGGTGAAAAAAAAGCACCGGGAAAATCCTCATCCTTTTCAATCTTGCTTTTATCTACACCAACTATTTTTATTTCTTCATAATAAATCATTTTTTATACAATTAATAAAAATATTATTTATAACAAAACAGTTTCATCCGGCATATATTGTCAGCAAATATAATGAAAAATTCGTTATTTATTTTGCGGAAATTCAAGTTTATTAATATTTCAGAAACCAATTCTGTCGATTATTTTCCCTACCATAATTACTTTTTATTGGTTAATTTGACATAATAAATTATAATCTAATTATAAATTCTAAATCCTTTATTATGAAATTATTTAAGCTTTTTTCAACGGCAATCGTATTTTTCCTGTTAATAAACCTTACCTTCAGCGGTAATAAACCATCAACAAGTCTGGAAAACCTTTTAATTAATGCAGAAATAAATCCGCAATTATTAATAGATGCGCAGAATCTGGCAATATCGAAACAGCTTCCGGTAAGAATTTACCTCCCGGGTATAATTATAATACAGGCGACCGGGATAGAGAATGGCGAACCTGTGTATGCTGTAATGACGAATCCTGCTCATCCTTTTATTGGTGAAGCATTATTTTTTGACGAACTCAATACAAAATATAATCTTTCTTCAGGAAAAATTGATTATGGAAATGGCAATATTTCAGATAATACAGGCGGTATGTTTGAACCTGTTCTGTCACCGCGTTTAACCAATAACCTGCTTCTTGTGCCGGACTGGACTATGGATAAAGTTATTGCTTTTGATGCCGTGACCGGAAATATTGTTGATACAAACTTTGTACCATCAGACCCGGGACACCTTTCAAGTCCAAGACATGCATTACAGGCTCCGTGGGGTAAAGTTATGGTTGCTGACCAGGTAACCGATGCAGTACAGGAATACGATACATCAGGTACTTTTATCCGAACATTTGCTTCAACCAACCTTGATAATATAAGAGGTGTATTGTTTAAACAGAATCAAAACCTGCTTGTAACTGTTGGAAGCGGTTCATTCCAGAATACAGTGCAGCAGTTTAATCCAGCCGGTACAAATATCGGAACATTTATGACAGGATTAACAAGCCCGTTTTTTATTTTAAGAAGAACCAACGATTATTTGGTTGCAAACTCAAGCGGTACAGATATTATGCAATATGATACGGCAGGAACATTTGTTGCGGCATTTCATAGCAGTACATCATTGAATTTCGCCCAGCAGTTGATACAATTACCGAATGGTGAAATTGCTGTGGCAGGCTTCAGTTCACCTTCAGGAATTGTTATCTTATCATCAACAGGAACATATGTAAGAACACTAACAGGAGTAACAGGCAACCGCGGTGTTTACCTGCTTCCCAATGGAAATTTCCTTACAACAAATGGTACAGGTTTACATGAGGTTGATGACACAACAGGTACACTGGTAAGAACTATAATGGCGGGTGCTAATTTCCAGTTTATTGATTTATTCAATCCCACAATGGTTGGAGTTCAAAATGGTTCATCAAATATACCTTTTGAATATAAGCTTGAAAATAATTATCCTAATCCGTTTAATCCGAGAACAATTATTAATTATCAATTACCCGCCGCAGGTTATGTAAAATTAACTGTATATGATGTTATGGGTAAAGAAATATCAGTGTTAGTAAATGAGAGACAAAACGCCGGCAGATACGAAATCGAATTTAACGGTGATAATTTACCAAGCGGAATATATTTCTACAGATTGAGTGCAGACGGATATAATGAAACTAAGAAGATGATTTTGATAAAATAACACTTCAATAATATACAGATTTTAAAAAGGCAGGAAAAATTTCCTGCCTTTTTTATGAATTTTTCTGTCAGTTATATTTATAAAAAATAATATTACATGATAAGATATTTATTTACATTTTTATTATTGATAAATATACCGCTGCTTTCACAGGAAGATAAGCCTGCCTCTTCCCTATTGTCGAGAATCACAAGCAGTGATATGAAAGATACTTCGTACTTATTCGGTACTCATCATTTGGTTAAGAGCAGCTTTTTAGATTCATCATTTGTAATTAGAAATATTTTGCAAAACATTGATGAGGTAATTACAGAAGTAGGCAATGACCCGATTGATACACCAAAAGTAAAGAAAATGAAGATGACCGACAGGATTTATACATTTAATGACCCATCCGAAGAAGCAATTGTTGACTCATGTGTAAAACGAATACTTGGCAAAGAACTCTCAGACTTTTATTACTTAAAGCCTATAGTTGTTTACATCACTCTTGATATTAACTCCAGTGCAAGCTCAAAGGAAAATTTTAAAGAAATATCAAAAACAGGAAATAGTACTGACGATTACTTTGTCACAAACGGAAAAAAATTAAAAAAGATCATATACGGATTAGAAACACCACAAGAACAGCTATCGATATTGCTTGACAGCATTCCCTTCCGTGAGCAGATATCAATGCTTGTTGCATTGTGCCAATCACTGAATTCAGAAAAACCCGGTGATGTTAATGAAATTGATTCATGTTATCAGCGGCTTGACCTGGAATGCCTGGGAGCTTATACCGGTGAAAATGACAGTGAACGGCTAGGTGCAGAAATTCTTGTTGACAGAAGGAATGTTAACTGGGTGCAAAAGATAATTTATACAATAACCAACAGGTCTGCTATTATTGCAGTTGGAGCATTGCATTTACCGGGAAAAATGGGCTTGATAAATTTATTGCGTGAAGCAGGATATACGGTAGAGCCGGTGAAGATGTTTTGAGCGATTTCTGAATCACAGATTAAACAGATTATACTGATGTCAATGATATAATACCTTATCAATCCTTCAGGGATATATCAATTATTATAAATTATGACGTATATAATATTGATTAAAATTTTATATGTGTAATCAGTATAACCAGGATAACCTGTGTAATCTGTGATTCAGACAATTAGCTTTCATCAGTGACATCAGTATAATCTGTTTAATCTGTGTTTCAGACAATTTATATACCTCATCTTCTTCATTTAATATAAGTAAATACTTCACTAATTTTGCAAATGCCAAAAATCATTTCCAATTATATTGAGGTTCACGTTTGCAGAAGGGCTGAATCAGGGTACAGCTTTTTATTATTGAAGCGTTCACCTGAGATGGAAATATATCCAGGCATCTGGCAGGTAATAACAGGTGCAATTGAAGAGAATGAGCCGACGATTGATGCAGCTAAACGTGAAGTAATGGAAGAAACAGGTCTGGCACCTTTGAAAATATATTCAATGCCGAGGGTGAACACGTTTTATTTTGAGTTTGGTGATGCAATTTGCCTTAGTCCTGTTTTTTTGGCTATGACTGATAAAGAAGATGTAGTTATTTCCGGTGAGCATACAGAGCACAGATGGGTAAATTATGAAGAAGCGGTTAACCTGATTCATTGGCCTGACCAGATAGAAAGCTTAAACCTGATTTATAAATACCTGAATGATGAGGGATTGTTCAGTAAACTTTATGAAATAAAATAGATATAAATTTTCCGTTACAGATAAATATTGTGGGTGATCTGAAATTTTATCCTCACCCCCCTGACCCCCTCTCCTATGATACCTGCCTGCTGCAGGCAGGGGCGTTAGGAGAGGGGGAGCAGTTAATTAAAAATCTTTAATTGAAAACTAAATCTACAATTAATATCTCCCCCTCTCCTTTCATGTATCATAGGAGAGGGGGTCAGGGGGGTGAGGACAAGAGCTGTAAATAAAAAATTACAAGTACAATTATTTCCAAAACTAAAGATGAATTTTAATTAATGCCAAAAAAAGCACGAATTCCCGACGAAATATTTATGAAACGCTCTTTAGAGCTGGCAGTAAAGGGCTGTGGGTTTGTTTCACCTAACCCGATGGTTGGATGCGTTATTGTAAAGAACGGCAAAATTATTGCCGAAGGATACCACAAAAAGTTCGGGCAGTTTCACGCTGAGAGAATTGCAATCAATTCAGCTATCAGCAAAGGCATTAATATTAAAGGAAGCACAGTTTATGTAAATCTTGAACCGTGCTCGCATTTTGGCAAAACACCCCCATGCACAAGTGCTATCATTGAGCATAAAATAAAGCGGGTTGTGATGGGTACAATCGACCCTAACCCGTTAATTTCAGGTAAAGGCATAGCTGCATTAAAGAAAAATAATATTGAAGTTACTCATGGCATACTTGAAGATGAATGCAGGGAATTAAACAGGTTCTTTTTCAAATATATTAAAACAGGCTTGCCTTACGTTACATTAAAAGCGGCACAAACACTTGACGGAAAAATTGCCGACATCAATTACAGGTCTAAGTGGATATCATCACTTGAGTCAAGAAAGCTTGTCCATGAATGGCGCAGTGAATATGATGCTGTTCTCATTGGGAAAAAAACACTGGAGTGTGATAACCCTTCGCTTACTGCAAGACTTGTTAAAGGCAGAAATCCTTACAGGATTATAATTGATAATGAATTAACCCCGGACCTGAGCTATAATTTATACTCAGATAAATTCACAAATAAAACAATAATCATCACATCAAAAGACCCTGATACCGCATTAATGAAAATACTAACAAAGCGGAGAATAAGAATTATAAAAGCAAAAATAAAAGATGATAAAATAATATTAAAAGATGCTTTGAAAAAGCTTGCCAAAATTGGAATTGCAAGTATTATGGTTGAAGGCGGTGCTTATACATTTTCGGAGTTTATTAACCAAAGAGCAGCCGACCAGTTAACGATTTTCACTGCACCAATGATTATGGGACCGGGGATTGAGACATTCAGATATATACATCATAAAAAGTTTGAAAATGCAAAAAAGGTAACCTGCGAAAAAATCAGCAGTGATATCTTAATTAATATTTATCTATAAAATATCAAAAATATAATAACATGTTTTCAGGAATAGTAGAAGAACTCGGTAAAGTAACAGCGAAGATAAAAATACCTGAAGGTTACAGGTTTAGGATAAAAGGAAAAAAAGCTGTAAAGAAATTGAAGATATCGGACAGTATTTCAATTAATGGTGTATGCCATACTGTTGTAAAAAAAGCCAAAGATGAATTTGAGATAGTATCAATGCATGAGACATTAAAGAAAACAAATATCGGTGAGCTGGAGAAAAATGCTCCTGTAAATCTTGAGAATTCGTTAAGAATTGGCGGCGAGCTTGGCGGGCATTTTGTTTTTGGGCATATTGATGATACAGGCGTTATTACAGCAATCAAGCAAATTAAAGGTGCTGAAGATAAAAAAGACTCCGATAACTGGGAATATTGGATAAAAGTACATAAGAAACACAGGCAGTTTGTTATTTATGTAGGTTCAATTGCAATTGATGGTGTGAGCTTAACTGTAGCTGAGATAAAACCTGTTAAAGGGAATTATTTCGAATTAAAGGTTGCGATTATTCCTTATACTTACAAGGTAACGAACTTTGGCAATTACAAAGTTGGTGACAGGGTGAATATTGAATTCGATTTTCTGGGCAAGTATGTGCAGAACATTTTAAATACAAAAATCAACCAAAAATAAAAAATATTACAAACAAAACATCGTAATTTGTTGATTAATTCGTAATTGATTTTATAGGGCTATTTGCCTAAATTTGCCTGTAATAAATGTTGTTCAAAATTCCCGCTCACCTTTATTACATTATATTAAATACAGTAAATATTAGATGTTAATATCTTCTAAAACTATACACCTTATTTTGAAGTATGGCACTTCAATTTTTGTCATTTTATTTCTCTTATACGGAGGAATAACACAGGCAGATGATGATAACTCACACTATACTAACGTAGGAAATATCGGATTAACCATAACAAATTTCGGTACACTTGGTCATGGATTTACATTATGGCCGCAGCAGCCCTCATGTGAATATCCAAAAGCTTCCGGTATAGAGCACTTATTCGACGGCGGATTGTGGATTGGCGGAGTAAAAAACGGAGTTACATATGTCACAACAGGAGCAATTGATGCTTCAGCAGCTAACCGCGGTGAAGGTTATGAATTCACAAATGAAGCAGGACAGATTATTTCACAAAAATCTTCATTGAACACTTCCCCGTTTTACAGTCCCAGTGCAATTTCACACCAGGATTTTATTTGTGAATACACCGATACTAATACGATGGTTGGCGGACAGATTATTCCAAATCACCTGCCGCTTGGAGTTAAAATAATACAGCAATCTTACTGCTGGAATTACCCATACGCTGATTTTTTTGTTATCCTCCGGTACAGAATTGTTAATATTGGCTACAGGGGCAGCAATGCTCCAATACAAAATATATTTGCCGGCTTATGGGCAGACCTTGTTGTTAGAAATACAACCATAACAAGACCCGGCGGCTCTTCTTTTTATACTAAAGGCGGTAATGGATGGGATAGTGTATATTCTATAGGTTATGAGTTTGATGCAACAGGTGATATCGGTTATACAAACAGCTACATCGGAGTAAAATTTCTCGGCTCTACACCATTTGGTATTACTTCACAGGACAGCTTAAAGGCACCGGGAAATTTTGTAACATGGCAGTTCAGAAATACTGTTGACCCGGTTTATTTTGCCCCGCAAACAGATGCTTCAAGACTTGAAAAGATGAAAGGATTTTTTACCGGTACAACAAAAGTTAATCCGACAATTATCAACCAGATAAAACAGCCGTCAAACCGCTCAATACTTGTTACGGCAGGACCTTACACTCAGCTTAATTATCTTGATACACTTGAAGTTGTTTACAGTATGATTTGTGCCAAAAAAACAGGAACCGACCCGCAGCAGTGGGATTCAACATATCAAAGAGCTGAATTATATGCTCATGCAGATTGGGCACAAAAAGCATACAACGGTGAAGATAAAAACGGTAACGGTAAGCTTGACCCGGGTGAAGATATTAACGGCAATCAATTTCTCGATAGATATTTGCTGCCTTCTCCGCCTAATACACCAACCACTAAGGTTATTAATGAAAGCAGGAAAGTAACTTTATACTGGACAGCTAATGCAGAATCGAGCATAGACCCAATTTCATTAAAAAAGGATTTTGAAGGGTACAGAATTTACAGAACAAATGCCGGGGCTGATATAGACCCGACAAAGCCGCTGTTATCTTCGTTTGTATTAAACGGTGATTTTGACAGCATAAATAATATCGGTAATAATACAGGATTTAATTATATTAAGTTAAGTGAAGCTAAAACTTTTCCTGATGATACAAATCACTACCGGTATAAATTTGAATATGACAATCAATTGAATGGATGGCAGTATTTATATGCCGTTACTGCATATGACAAAGGCGATTCGGTGAATAACCTTGAATCACTAGAAAGCAGCTTGCTGGCAAATGCAATGAGGATTATTCCGGGTGCTTCGGTAAACGAAGATGAATCAGTACCAATCGGTGTTTATCCAAATCCATATTACGGAAATGCATTATGGGATGGCTCGCAGGAAAGGCAGAGGAAGCTGTACTTTTTCAACCTGCCTTCATCATGCGAGATAACAATTTACACAATAGCAGGTGATGTGGTTGACAAGTTTAATCACGATGCAAAGACATATAACGGAAGTGATATTGAATGGTTCAAAACGTATGGAGACGGAACACAGAAAATGTCCGGCGGCGAACATGCATGGGATTTAATTTCAAATAATGACCAGGCAATTGCAACAGGTTTATATATATTCACAGTGAAGAACCTTACCACAGGCTTTATAAAAAAGGGAAGATTTTTAGTGATAAAGTAGAGATAGAGTGTTTGGAGTGTGTGGAGTGTATTGAGTGTTTGGAGTGCTTGGAAATTTAAAAAAGTTACGATTCCCCTCTTGAGAGGGGTGGATTATCAATCCTGTTTCACGGGATTGATAAGACGGGGTGTGTTTTTTTTAATGATAAAAAGGTTAATCTACTAATTGAAGTATAAAAAAGTACCTTTGAAAAGAAAAATCATTCCATACAATCCAAAATTAAAAGAAATAGCAAAAAAGCTAAGAAAGCAAGGAATTTTGTCAGAGGTATTATTATGGAATGAGTTGATGAACAGGAAAATGATGGGATTTGATTTTCACAGACAAAAACCTTTGGACGAGTACATAGTAGATTTTTTCTGTAATGAATTAATGCTTGTAATAGAAATAGACGGAGCAAGTCACAATGAGGATGATACTGCAACTAACGATGAGAAAAGACAAAAGAAATTAGAATCATATGGATTAAGTTTTTTGAGATTTTACGATGGCTATGTGAAGAATTATTTAGGTGATGTTGTAAGTACAATTCGGGAATGGGTTATCGAACACAAAGTTGAGACTGATTTGGATAATAAATGAACTGGTGTGAAAAAGAGTACAAAAGAAATAAAGATTTGGATTTAATTAAGGAAACACACCCCGTCTTATCAATTCCGTGGAACGGAATTGATAATCCACCCCTCTCAAGAGGGGAATCTTTAGTACTGATTTATTTGATTAAGACTTTTTTTTAAAAATAAAATTATATACAGCAATGAAAAAAATATTACCGATTATAATACCGTTAATGCTGTTCGTGTTTGTGGGATTCTATAATGGATTTACAATAGATTCCTACATTACTACGATTTATGTTGTACAAACGGTTCCGCCGGAATCACTTGCAATCGGGCATGACCGCTCACTGCTTGTCGGAGATACAGTAACTGTAACAGGTAGAGTTGTTGCACCGCCAAGAGTCAACGTATCAGGAGGTGATGTCAGAAGATTATTACGGGGAACAACATCTTTCCAGGCATATATCCAGGATACGGCAAATTTACCATGGGGCGGCTTAGTTGTGAGACAAGGTGATTCGACATCGAATACAAACTTTGACCAATTGGATTCCGGTATGAAAGTTAGGGTAACAGGTATAGTCCAGGAATTTCCCGATATTACATCTTCCGGATTAACACAGCTGGGACTTGACGTTACAACTGTTGTACAAACATTACCAACAATAAAAAAACGCCCTGCACCAATAGTACTAAACGTATCAAACTTCGATTCAGCCGGCATAATAAATTTTTCAGCAGGTGAAAAGTACGAAGGTATGTATGTTCAATTTAACAATTTAACTGTTGGACCTCAGGGGTCATCGGGTGCAAGACATATAAGGGCTTTATATGATGGAAATGGTAATACAATTTACCTGAGAGACTTTTCTAATTTCTTTTCAGTAAGTCCTAGTCCCTCCTGGGGTTGGACACCTGTATGGTCTCCGCCTTCAATCGGAGCATCTGTAAACTATATCAGAGGAGTGATAATTAACGCAGCATATGCTGATGGACCGGGTGGAACCTATCCTTATGTAATTGTTCCAATATATCCAAACGATTTTCAATTAGGCAATACTCCGCCGTTTATAAACACAGTCACCAGGAATCCAGGTGTACCTAAACCGGCAGATTCAGTACAAGTTAATGCAACAATAACAGATACACTTGATAATCCTCTTTCTTTGGACAGTGTTCAGCTTGCTTATAGAATTAACAAAGGGAGCTACACTTTTAAAAAGATGAACAATTCAGGAAATATTTATTTCTCAAAGCTTCCTCCTCAACCATTAGGAACATTGGTAGAATATTTTATAAGAGCCAGGGATAACCAGGGTTCGGTCAGGTTAAGTCCTACCGATACTTCTAAATCTACTTTCTTTTATTATGTGAGAAATTCGGACACAATGACAATAAAAGATATCCAATATACACCAAACAACGGAGGTTATTCTTCTTATAACGGGTATGATGTTATAACCACAGGTGTTGTAACCTGCGATACATCGGATATACCTGCATTCCAGTTCGGTTCATTAGGCGGCAGTCAAAGCTCACCAAGGAGAGTCATAATTCAGGACCCGTCTATTGCCGGAGGATGGAGTGGTATATGGATTAGTGGTAATCCAACCGACTTTCTTCAGAAGGGACAACAGGTAAGGGTTAAGGGAACAGTATCGGAAACAAACGGCATGACATCCATGATAGTAGCTACAGCAGGTGATATTACTGTAATATCATCAAACAATACACTTCCTCCATATGAAATTTTAACCCCGGGAGTAGTCGCAAATGCAAAATCAGATGGAGATACAACAGCCGAGAAATGGGAAAGTGTATTAATAAGATTTGCCGGACAATGTGTTATTACGTGTATTAATGCTCCTGCAAACCTTGGATGCACCAGCACTTTGCCTATACCTGATTCTACATTCAGAAGAAATTACGGTGAAATATTTGTAGTTTATCACGGTGAAAATATAGAAGCAAGAATTGAGCTGCAGGATGGAAATCACTCATTTGTAAATGGATGGGATTCGTCACTCGCAAATTGGTATCATCCGAATTATCCCGGCACTTTATTATATCAATTGGACGGTATTAGCGGATTACAAGGTGTTTTATATTATGCATTCAACAGGTATAAACTTGTTCCGACAAAGAACTCGGATTTTGGACAGGTTATTGGTGTAAAAGATCCATCTATAAAAACACCTTCTGTGTTTTCATTAAACCAGAATTATCCAAACCCGTTCAATCCGGTTACAAATATAGTATATAATATTCCGTCAGCATCTGAAGTTACACTAAAAATTTACAACCTGCTGGGTCAGGAAGTAAAAACTATTGTAAATGGAATACAGAATGCAGGCAAATATAACGTACAGTTCAACGGAGCAAACTTAGCATCAGGAATGTACATGTATGTGCTTGAAGCAAATTCACTTGAGGGACAGAAGTACCGTGAGGTAAGGAAAATGGTTCTAATTAAATGACGAATTGGTGATATCTATAATACTTCTTTCCCAAATGGAAATTTGGGAAAGAGGTATGTGGTATAATGGAAGTTACATCAGAACAACAAAGCTTTATAAATGAAAAAACTTTACATATTATTATTCATATTATCTTTAGTACTGATATCATGTAATGATGTACCAACAGGTACGTCAACTAACCGTCCGCCGGATACATTTTTATCATTGTTCCCGGATAGCACTATCAGTCCGCAAAAGACAAGAGTTAAAATTACCTGGTGGGGTGATGACCCTGATGGCTTGATTACAGGATTTAATATTTCTTTTGACAGCTTAAACTGGTCTTACACAACAGGGAATGACAGTACGTTCCTGCTTGCCATAAACGGAAATGACAGCACTTTCAGGTTCTGGGTTGCGGCAGTCGATGATAAAGGTTTAGCTGACCCTACTCCGGCATCAAACCTGTTTCCTGTGTATAACTCTCCCCCGTCTGTAAAATTCAATACAGGTACCGAACTGCCCGATACAACATTTACGGTTGCAACATTTATATGGACAGGTACAGACCCGGATGGTAACAGTACAATTAAAAAATATCACTGGGCTTTAAATGACACTTCAAACTGGCACTCTTTAAATGGAAGTGTATCAAGTATTACTCTACGGCAGAGTGATGGTTTGATTATTAATCAGAATAACAAATTTTATTTGAAGGCAGAAGATATTGCGGGAACATTCAGTCCTGTAATAAGTATGCCTGATTCAAATAAAACATGGTTTGTAAAAGAACCAACAGGCAGAGTACTTATCATTGATGATTATTCAATCATTGCTGATAACGGCACTGCAGCAGCATTTTACGAAACTGCTTTAGATACTGTTCTTCACAGCATACTTGATATTAAGGTAGGTAACGGAGCTAATATCCCCAAAGTCAGAAACCCAATGTTTGTTGAAACAATGAAATTGTTCAGAGTAGTGATTTGGTATGCAAGCAGGGGTAATTTAGCAAGTGATAATGCTAATTTTGTTCTTGCACAGGAAACACTTCCCTATTACATGGCTTCCGGAGGCAAAGTATTTTTCTCAACCGGGTTCCCTAATTTTTTAAATGACAGCGTTCATGTGGAAGATTTTGTCCCTGTGGATAGCGTTACTTCATACAGCTCGGGTTTAATAGATATTGGAACGGAAGCAATCGTAGTTGATAATAATTATCCGGTGCTTCAAACAGGTGATATGTTTTCGCCGGATAAGATAAGAGGAGTATATCCAAAAGCCGGAACAAATATTATTTACAGGTTCCCTGTTACACCTCCGTACAGTCAGCAAAATTTGGTGATATGTTTGAAGAACACTTCTTCTAATCCCAATATTGTTTTTATGTCGGTACCGTTGCACAGAATGAATAACCTGGGCAATGCACAGATTTTCTTAAAAAAAGTAATTTACTCAGATTTTGGATTATAAAATAATGAACTCAGCCACAGATAATCCTATAATGAAATATATATTAATATTAATTGCTTTCCTGGCAATTACGAGTGAGCAAACTTATTCACAAACAATAAGCGGAACAGTTACCGATTCATCAGGTATGCCTCTGCCGGATATTAATGTAAAAATAAAAGGCAGCTATATTGGCACAGCATCCGATAATGACGGTAAATATTTGCTTAAAGGAATGAATGACGGTGAATATACAATTCAGGTCTCATCAGTTGGTTATAAAACAGTTGAATATACAGGAATAAAAGTTCGAAAAAACGAAAACACCGAGCTTAACATAAAGCTGAATGTTGCATCATACAACGTAGATGAAGAAATACTCGTAATTGGCGAAAGACCTTTGCTCGATATTGAACAAACAGAAAGCAAGCACATAATTTCAAGTGAAGATATACAAGGAAAAATAGTAGAGAACGTGATAGATGTAGTTACACTACAGCCCGGAGTAATTAAGCAGGATGATGCTTTGTTTATCAGGGGCGGACGTTCGGATGATAATTCATTCCTGATAGACGGTATTTCCGTTCAGGACCCGCTTGCTGGCACAGGATTCGGTTTACAGCTTTCATCAAATGTACTTGAAGAAGTTGAAGTTATAACAGGCGGTTATAATGCTGAATTCGGACAGGCAACATCAGGCGTTGTGAATGTAAAAACTAAAGATGGAAATTATAAAAATTACGGACTCAATATAAGTTATAAAAAAGATAATCTTGGCTTTAACAAGAACTGGAAATCGACTTTCAATACTGATGTACTTGAGGTTAATTTCAACGGACCGGAACCTGTTACAAAATATTTATTAAAGGACCTGATGAAAGTAAAATTCCCCGGTGAAATAACTTTCTTTGCAAATTTCTTTATGAATATTTCCGATGGTTTTCTTTCTGTACCGGAACTTTACGAAGGCACAATATCAGGATTTAAGGCAAAGCAATTAAATTCTTCTATCTTTGAAGGAACACGGTTTGCACCAAGGCAAAACAATAATTGGTACTGGCTTGGCAAGGTAACATGGAAGCTTAAGGAAAATATGAAAATTGCTTATTCATATAACCAATCGGTAGCAATTAACCAGAACTCACAGAGCTTACAGACAAATCTTGAATATGTTGAGCCGGACCCGGGTTACCAGTACAATTTCCAGGAGATTTTGGATAATGCAAATACCTACACACATCTTAACATATTTAATACCATAAGCTGGGAGCATGCAATCGGAAGCAAAACACTATATGAATTAAAATTCAGTAAATATTTCACACAATTGAGAGCAGATGCAAACGGTTTAAACTGGAAAGATTACATTGAACCGTTTGATATAGTTAAGCCCCCGTTTGTTTATTACCAGACAGGTGATACAAATAATCCTTATGCAATAATTCCCGGTGACGGATTTTATGATATCGGAAATTCCTTCACATGGCATGACCATTATGTAAAAGAATACAGGGTTAAAGGAGACCTTTCGGAAAACTTTAATCCCAAGAACAAGCTTAAAGCCGGGTTTGAACTAGCATTCCAGGAAATGCAGCTTGTTGATATTTATAAACCGTGGATTGGTGTGATGGGATTAAATAATGATGTTTACAAAGTTAATCCGGCATTCGGTTCTTTTTATGCACAGGATAAAATTACATTTAAGGGAATGATTCTTAATTTCGGATTGAGGTTCGATTATTGGTTCCCCGGAAAAGTTGTTGATGATGCAATTAAAAATCCTGACGCAATAACAATACCGCAAAAGATAAAAGATGATTACATGAACGACACCTACAGCTTATTTGGCAGAAGATGGAAAGGGCGTATATCACCGCGTATCGGTATTTCACATCCTGTAACCGATAACCAGACATTGTTCTTCAGCTACGGGCATTTTTCCAAGCGTCCGAAGCCGCAGTTTGTTTATGCAAAAATTCAGAACGTGAATGCAAAATCTTCTTTCCAGAAATTCGGCAATCCTAATTTAAATCCCGAGACTACCGTATCTTATGAGCTGGGATTAAGAAACCAGTTTACGAGCAATGATGTGCTTACAGTTACTGCATATTACAAAGACATTTACGATTACGTTGCTACTGTATCTGCAAAAATATCTGACCCGCGTTTTGCCGGACAAAGCTTTATAACTTATGTGAACCAGGATTACTCCAAGACAAGGGGAATTGAAATAGATTACAAAAAGAGAATCGGTAAATGGTTCAACGGAAATATTAATTTTACTTATTCAATTGCAACAGGAAAAAGCTCTTCAAGCGACCAGGGATATCTTGTAGCTACAGGCGGTGCATTTGAAACGATTGGTGAAAATTTCCTTAGCTGGGATAGGCCGCTTCAGCTTTCTGCTAATGCAAATTTCTTTTTCGAAAAAGGAACGGGAATCTTCGGATTTGCAAGAAATATACTGGATGATATTTCAATCAAGTCACGTGTATTTTATCAATCCGGCAAAAGATACACACCTCAAATACTTGTTGGGTATTTAAGCAATGGAAGACCTGAATATGAAGCGGATGAAAATAATACATTAAGCAAATTAGCGGCAGACTGGTTCTGGATGGACTTTTCAATAGACAAATATTTTAAGTTCAGTAAATTTAAATTAGTTTTATCGGTTGAAATAACTAACCTGCTTAACAGTAATAATTCAGCGATTATAAATCCTGTAACAGGAAAAGCATACGAATTTGGTGACCCTACTCCAAACGGATATAATGACCCGTTATATCCCGATGTACAGGCACCATTATCACCTTTTCCTTTTAACCCGGCAAGATATTTATCACCAAGACAAATAAGATTCGGAGTTTCATTTCAGTATTAGAATATGAAGTTTAAAAAAATATTAATATTATTTCTCATTTTTATATCTGCAAAAACTGCTGAAGCCCAGTTAATTCCTGTGCTTGGAAGCCAGAGAGCAGGAACATCATCGCTCCAATTTTTGAAAATTGGTGTAGGCGGCAGAGCAACTGCAATGGGTGAATCATTTGTAGCAGTTGCAAATGATATTACAGCTTTGTACTGGAATCCCGCAGGATTAGTGCAGTTTCCGGAAAATGGTGTACATTTTTCGCACTCAGAGTGGCTGGTTGACCTGAAACATGAATATTTCGGCGGTGTGTACAGAATAGGCAAAAATAATGCAGTCGGTCTCAGTGTTACTTCTTTGCATACACCGGCAATGCAAAAGACCACCGAGTTTGAACCTAACGGTACAGGTGAATATTTTAAATACGGCGACCTTGCCTTCGGTCTGTCTTTTGCAAGAAAGCTTACTGACCAGTTTTCATTCGGCATTTCACTCAAATATGTTGAAGAAACACTTGCTGAATTAAAAATGAGAGGTTACATGTTTGACCTTGGCACATATTACTGGACAGGTTTGTACAATTCAAGATTTGCAGTAACAATATCAAATTTCGGACCACAGGTAAAGCCAACTGGAAGCGTAACACTTGTTGGTAACAGGACACTGGATAATTTTCAATCTTTTCCGCCTCCGACAATTTTCAGGATTGGCTTTGCAATTGACCCAATTGATAATCCTAAGAATAAGTTAACAACATCGATTCAGTTAAATCATCCTAATGATAATGCGGAAAACATAAACATTGGAGCAGAATATGCTTTTAAAGATATGCTTTTCATCAGGGGCGGATATAAGTTCAATGTAGAATCCGAGAATTTCTCGGCAGGTATAGGATTAAAAGTGCCTGTACTTATTACAAAGACATCTGTTGATTACTCAATTGCAAATTATAAGGATTTAGGATTTACACACAGATTGAGTATTAATTTATTGTTCAATAAAAAATAGAAAAGAGTCGGGAGTCGAAGAGTCAGGAGTCCAAGAGTCATTTAATCCTCTTTCCCAAATTTCTATTTGGGAAAGTATCTCATGGAGGTATATTAATCTTAGGACAGAACCTTACCAAATAGATCCACCCAGGCGGATTGGTGAGGAGTGGTGTGAAGAAATTTTGCAAGGAGTAATAAAAAAGCTATTATGAAAGTTTAAATATGAAATTACATTTATTATATATAACATTAATTATAATTATTATTTTTTCCGGATGCGGAGAAGAGCTTGATTTATCACAATTTCCAACAAATCAAAATCCGGGAGTAATTGGAGATACGGTATATATTCCGCAGTCCCCTGCTTTTATGGGATTCGACCAACCTGCTGATATATTCATTGGCAATGAACCACTTATATATATTGCAGACAGAATGAATAACAGGATTGTTCAGCTTGATATTGCAGGCGGAGTGATAGGTTATTCAATTCCAATTTTAAGACCGAAGAAAATCACACAGGATAAAAACTATGACCTATTAGTTATTGCTACAATAATAGATACTATACCTCCGAATATTCTTGATTCAGTAGATGTTGTTTACAGGTTCAAGCTGAGAAATAATAACGGTCTTATAACAGGTTTACAGCCAACAATTGCATTCAAATCAAACCAGGCAACGCCTGTTCCGGGTGACCATGGCAGGTTTACAGGAATTACTTCGTTTCCTGATAATTATTACGTTGTTAGCAGGTCCGGACCGAATAATTCAAGCCAGATTGACCCGGATAATGCCTTCTTCAAAATAGATAAGTATGATAACACAATCCCCGTGCCGCAAAGATTATCGGGGTTTGAAATTCAGGGACAAGGATTAATGTCTCTGCAGGAAGTTTCATCAATTGTTACTATACCATACAGCTATACTGATTTTATTTACACTCAATCATACAGCGATGAGGTTTTTAAAGTACAATGGGTTGTGTATGACGAAACGGAACAGATATATTTACCCAAATTTACACCGTCAGGAAATATTGATTTGTTGAAGAATGGATTGTTTTCACGTCCTGAAGCTGTAACAGTTGATACACGAGGAAATATTTATGTGATTGATTCGGGTAAAGATTCATTATACAAATTCAGCGGAGCAGGAAAGCTAAAATCCGAATCATTCGGCGGTGAGGGAACAACCGATACTAAATTTATGAATCCATCAGGAGTGGCTTTCTTTTATAAAACCTTATACATCTGCGATACAGGCAACAACAGGATTTTGCGGTTTGTACTTTCAACAGACATAAACTGATTGCGAATTACGAATTGCTAATTGCGAATTGAATGTTGATAAAGGGGTAATGTCAAGTAAGTGTTAACGTAAAACAACCCGAGGATTAATAACTTTACTTTTTAAAAATATTTACAAAAATTTTATTACTTCCCTATTATTTTATTTAATTTGTAACCGATAAGAACAGATAAAAGATTATTTCTTATTTTATTTGTTTGGTCACTTAAAACCCGGATATAGGTATTGGTAAAATTTGGTTCAAATCTTAGCTCAGTTAGAACTCCATTTTTAAACTCTAATCCTGCACCGAATGTAACTCCAAACTCGAATTTATAATTATCAATCGGGATATATTTATCTTCAGTACTGTAGTTAGCTATTCTGAAATCCCATCTTGGTCCGATAAGTCCATAAAATGTCCTGTTCTTACCCGGAATAATATTTAATTTAAACAAAGACTCAAACGAGAGATAATGAAACTTATTGCTGACATCTACAAACTTCGGTTCAAACGGATCTGAAGGTGACCATGAGACAGGTTCACTTTTTTCTTTTCCCTTCATTGAATAATGCAGTTCTGTTAGGACAGAAAATGCTTTCAACTGAAAAAACTCAGCAAATAATCCGACATCGAATGTAATCATTCCAGCGTGTGATTGATAGTAGGGATTATAAACATACCCAATATGCTCAGTCCTTTGAGTTGAACCCGCCGGTCCCAGTTTTATTCCGTAACTTTTTATGATTTGTGAGTAGGAATGATCATTCAGTGCTAAAAGTAAAATAAAAATGATGAAAATATGCACTTTCTTCATATTCTTTTTGAATAAAATTTGAAAAATTGAGTATGATTACGTTACTTTTAATAACCGCTGCCTTTAAATTATAAACTAATTACACAATTATCAAACTATATCCCAATGTGTTTTGAATATCTTGATTTGTTTTTTATTAATATATTATAGTTTATCTAAAAAAAAATAAACATGACTAAATATTTACTTATTCTATTTATATTAGCTTCACAGCTTCAGGCACAGGTTATAACAATTGACTCAGCCCGCAAGGTGCCTTTAAACACAATCGTAACTGTTCGTGGCGTTATTTCAACATCATCAGAGTTGGGCATACCAACTGTATATTTTCAGGACCCGACTGCAGGGCTTGTCGGATATGATGCTGCTTTCTTTAACGGAACCGACTACGGAGACAGTGTCCAGGTTACAGGAACAATGACCGAATATAACGGATTAAGAGAACTTCAACCCGTAAGCAGCTTTACAGTTCTTGATTCCGGATTAACTGTTGTTCCAAAAGTTGTTACAACAACTCAAATCAGAGTAACAGGTGAAAACTACGAAGCCCAGTTAATCAAAATAAATAATGTTACCGCTGTTCATAATTTACAAGGTGCTAATGTTACCACATGGACAGTAACAAGCTCAGGAACAAATTACAGGATAATATCAGGAGGTGACTCGTGTGAGATAAGAATATACGGTTCAACAAATATTGCCAACACAGCAATTCCGCCATTCCCCTTTTCTGTGATTGCTTTGGCTAGCCAGTTCAGTACAAGTTACCAGATTTTACCGCGTTCATTGAGTGATTTTATTCTTCCGTCAGGCGGCGGACCTTTATTAAGCTTGATTACTTATTCAAATATACAGCAGAACAGTGTTACAATTAACTGGACAACTTCTGCACCGGCAGATTCTAAAGTTAGATGGATGTTATCGGATTCAAATTACCAGCCGGTTTTATTTAATGACTCTGTTTATAATGCTTCGTTAGTTACCAATCATACTGTTATATTAAGCGGATTACGTCCCGGCAAAATATATATGTTTAATGTTTCATCTACCGATACATCTGGCACAAAGACAAGCAGTAATTTATATTTTGCTACACAATCAACTTCATCAGGTACAATTAATGTGTACTTCAACCGCGCTGTTGATACAACATTAAGCATTGGAGAGAAAGCACAGGGTAATACTAATTTCCAGACTAAGATTATCTCACGTATAAATGCAGCTCAGTATTCGATTGATATGGCAGTTTACAGCTTTAATGAGCTTACTCAAATCCGTGATGCTTTAATTAATGCGAAGATAAGAGGAGTCAAGATTAGGTTTGTATATGATTCAAGGACTAACCAGGCACTTGTAAATGACCTTATAGCTGCAGGAATTCCAATACAAAAGAGGAATTACCAAACCGGTGATATTATGCACAATAAGTTCTTTATATTTGATAACCGTGATACATCTTCCGCAAATGATGATTGGGTATGGACAGGCTCTACAAATGTTACACAAGACCAGTTCTTTACTGATGCAAACAATGTTATTGAGATACAGGATAAAACATTAGCTGCTGTTTACACAAGAGAATTTGAAGAAATGTGGGGAAGTGCGGCAGAGTTACCTAACCCAACATTAGCAAAGTTTGGACCTGCAAAAACGGATAACGTTCCTCATATTATAAATGTTAACGGAACCAGGATTGAAGCATATTTTTCGCCAAGTGATAATCCATCCACTCAAATTGAAAATATGATAGCAACGCAAACCGATTACACAATTTACTTTTGTGCATTTGCATTTACAAAATACAGCATCTCCAATGCAATGAAATCGCGATTTAATGCAGGAAGAGATGTGAAAGGTGTATTTGACGGCGATACTTCCGGTGGTGTATTCCGTGAGATGAAGGGATTTGGACCTTATGCATGGAATCCCCCCGCTGATGTGTGGATAGATAATGCTGAACCGGGAATATTGCATCACAAATATATTTTAATAGATGCACCATATATAAACAGCAATCCTGCAGTTGAAACAGGCTCTTTCAACTTTTCCAATAATGCCACGTTCAATAATGATGAAAACTATTTGATAGTTTACTCGCCGAGAGTTGCGAATTTATATTTGCAGGAGTTTTATAAACGATACAGAGTAAGCGGCGGTACAGGTGTTATCGTAATTGGAGTTGAGCCAATTGCCGGAAAGACTCCCTTTAAATTTGAATTGCAGCAGAATTATCCGAACCCGTTTAATCCTAAATCAACCATAGTATATAATATTCCAAAGACCTCAGATATAAAGCTGAAAGTTTATGATATTTTGGGACGTGAAGTTTCCGAGTTGGTTAATACTGTTCAGCAGGCAGGAAATTATAAAGCAACGTTCGATGCCTCAAATCTTGCAAGCGGGATTTATTTCTATTCATTATTTGCTGATGGGAATAAGATTGACAGCAAGAAGATGGTGCTGATCAAATGAGGAGTTGCAGGTTGCAGGTTGCAGGTTACAGGTTGCAGATTACAGATTACAGATTAAACAACACCTCTATCCCAAATGGATCTTCCTAGGCGGATCCATTTGGGAAAGTTTTCTTTGGAGATTTACAATTGGAGTTAGACAAGGGGTTACTGATATTAATATGTGTGAACTAAATTAACAGCAAATTTATATAAACAACTCCAGACTTGGATTACAGGATTACCCCTTGCCTATGTTCAATTGTTAATCCATTATGCATTAACACGGTTAATGCACTCCATACATATGCTCCATACACTCCATACACTCCATACACTCCATACACTCTACGCACTCTTTATTATGATTGTTAAAGAGCGAAATATATCATATTATTGCAAAAATAAAAAAAATAAATATGATGAGAAAAATAGCATATTATCTGATATTTACTTCTATATTACTTTTTAACACATCAAATATTTTCTCGCAATGGACAGAAATTACAGTAGGTACATTTTTAACTTTATTTTCTGTCTCTGCTATTAATAATGATATAGTCTGGGCAGCTGCATCAGGGCAGAATATGTTCAGAACAACAAACAGTGGTCAAACCTGGGAAAACAAAGGGTTGAATATTCCTGACCCTCAGGGAGTTCATACAAATGTATTTGCAATAGACCAGAACACTGCTTTATTCGCAACTTATGCCGGCTCGCCAACACGTGTAGCATATGTTTATAAAACTACAAATGCAGGTGCAAATTGGTCGCTTGTGTTTACACAAGGAAGTAATGCTTTAATTACAGCGATATGGATAAAGCCAAATTTGCAGGGTTTTATGTGCGGATGGCATGTTGGCGGCAGATGGTCATTGTGGAGAACATCAAACGGAGGTAATAACTGGGATTCAACGGGGCTTTATATTCCCGAATCAAATGCTTCATACTGGACATTTGAAAACGCTATGCAGTATATGGGCTCTAATATTTGGTTTGGTGTAAGAGGAAAAGGTATCTACTATTCTAGCAATGACGGGAATTCATGGACATTGCAGGACCTGACAAGCGGTGGTTTCCCCTACCCTGCAGGATTATGGTTCGATGATGCACAGAACGGTTTTTCAAGCGGTAATTTGAATATTATTAAAACGACAAATGGCGGTACTAACTGGACTGTTACTCCCGGAAGCTCCGGCTCCGAGGTAATTAGAGGTATAACAGGTTCCGGCTCACAATGGTGGTATGTGAGAGAGTTTACACCATATATTTATTATACTTCCAACAGCGGTGCAAACTGGGTTCTGCAATTCACTTCTCCATCTAACGGAGGGTATAAGCATATTACAAAAGCAAGAGACGGGAATACGTTGTGGGCAGTAAATATTACAGGCAGAGTTTCTAAGTCAACAATAATGACAAGTATTAATCCGGTAAATGGAGAGGTGCCAACTTCATTCAGCTTAAGCCAGAATTATCCTAATCCTTTCAATCCTGAAACAAAAATAAAATATCAAATTCCTAAAAATGCTTTAGTGAGTTTGGTAATATATGATGAAACAGGGAAGGAAATCCGGAAGCTGGTGAATGAGACACAGCATGCAGGCACATATGAAACAAGCTTTAATGCCTCTAACCTTGCAAGCGGGATTTATTTCTACTCATTGTTTGCTGATGGGAATAAGATTGATGGGAAAAAGATGGTACTGATTAAATGAGGAGTTACAAGTTGCAGGTTATAGGTTGCAGGTTATAGGTTGCAGGTTAAAAGTTGGAAGATTGAAAAGTTGGAAGATTGAAAAGTTGGAAGATTGAAAAGTTGGAAGATTGAAAAGTTGGAAGATTGGAAGATTAACCATTGCAGTCAGACAAGGGGTTACTGATATTGGTTCGGACATATAGAAATTACTACATCATTATATAAATAACACCGGACTATGATTAACGAATTACCCCTTGTTCATTTTCCGGCTTATGAGATTTACAATTGGAATTAGACGAGGGGTTACTGATATAAATATGCGTGAACTAAATTAACAGCAAATTTATATAAACAACTCCAGACTTGGATTAACGGATTACCCCTTGCAAATCATCCGTCTTGCAGCATTTACAATTGTATATGAGCGATTGCTTGTCAGCAATTATAAATCCTGCAAGTTGGATAGTAAGCAAGGGGTAATCCGGAAATTAAAATCTGGAGTGGTCAATTAAATTTATTCTTATATAACCAAACATCCCTATCTATATCAGTAACCCCTTGTCTATCTCCATTTGTAAATATCTGTGACTCTTTGCCTATGTTTAATTGTAAATCCATTATGCATTAACACGGTTAATGCACTCCATACATATGCTCCATACACTCCATACACTCCATACACTCTACCCACTCCAAACACTCAATCTTACTTGCTATCCGATATATCTATAATTCTTTTTTCAAACTTCGGCTCAATTACTTTTTGCTTTTCAACAACTTCAATAATTAAATCCCTGTCAACGCGTCCGGTTTCTTTTACTTCGAATTTTTCATTCACTTCTCCGAAGAATTTCTTAAACTGGCTTACAACATAATTATTTGTTGCTATGGAATAAATCTTATTATCATCAACCGGTTTACCATCTACAAAAGCACTTACTAAAATATTCATGCTGTCTGAATCCATTTTCTTTGAATCATAGGTATAAGTAAGTCCCGAGACGTTCAGCATTTCACCGGATTCCTCTTCTCTTTCCTTATTTATCTTCAAGCGGATATTATTACTCAGCATTTCTTTCAAAGTTTTACCCGATACTGAAAATACATTGAGTTCATTTCCAAAAGGATTTATTTCCCATATGTCACCTATTGTAACATTGCCTTTTGCCAGATTCTTTCTTAACCCGCCGCCGTTTATAAAAGCAATATCGGTTCCAATTTCAGTTCTGAATGCATCTGCTTCATATTGCCCGAGGTTTGTTTCCTGGTTATATGATGCTTTCCAGTCATCTTTTAATTCTGCAATTACTTTTAACAATTCAGCACCAACTGAAGAGACCATTTCTTCAACTTTTTGACCTGCAGCTTTATCATATATAGCCGAGTCCATGACTGTTTCTATCAGCTTACCGTAATAGCTTATTACAGTATCCTTATCCACATCAACTTTTAAATCAAGCTTACCCAACCAGCGTGAATATGAACCTGCCTGTACAATTACAACACCGTTTTGATTAGCAGGTTTAAACAACGGGATATGAGTATGACCGCCTACTATAATGTCCACATCTTTATAATACACTTCCGCCATCTTTTTATCATCATCCAATCCCTGGTGAGTGAGAAGAACAATCAAATCACAGCCTTGTGCTTTTAGCTGCCCGATACCTGCCTTAATGACTGAATCAGTGTTCAGCATAACAATATTGTCAACATTTTTTGGAAGTGTTAATTCGAAAAGTCCCGGAGGTGATATGCCAAGTATACCGGTCTTAACTCCGTTTATATCTTTAATGATAAATGGTTTACCGAAAGTTGAATTGCTCAGCTTATTATAAATATTTGCTGATAAAATATTAAACTGTGCAAGCTTTAATGCCGAATCAAGAGCATACTGGCTGTAATCATATTCATGATTACCTAATACAAATGCATCGATACTAAAGAGGTTCAGCAATTCTATCTGTGACTTGCCGCGTGTAAAAGTAGAAACCGGAGTCCCCTGGAAATCATCCCCTGCATTTAGCACTAAAGATTTTTCATTTCTGAGCTTATTAACATAGCCAAGCATATTTGCCGTGCCGCCGTAATAATAATAAACACTTTCACCCGTAGCACTATCTTTTTTAGATGATTTTACCGGCTGATTTCTTGCATGGAAATCGTTCCAGTGCAAAATTGTAACCTCTTTTACATTTTCCTGAGAATAAATAGAAAATGTAAGAATAAATAAAACAAATAATATATATTTCATAAATAAATTAAAATACTTAACTAAGAATGACAAATATAAGCATTCTTAATTAAGTATTAAATAAGAAACGTATGATAAGAATTTTTACTTCATTAATATCATTTTTCTTGTATCAAATAAAACCCCATCAACATACATTGAGTAAAAATACATTCCCGAAGCCAAATCACTGCCGTTAAAATTTACGGAATAATTACCGCTCTTCAACCTGCCATCCGCCAGAGTTCTTACTTCCCTGCCCACTATATCATACATAACTATTTTAATATCCGATTCAGTAACTAATGAGTATTCTATTTTCGTAACAGGATTGAACGGATTCGGATAATTTTGAGAAAGCGAATAATTTACAGGTATAGAGATATTTCCCACTGCAATAGGATTATAATAACCAATGTTAATACTCCAGCTCACTAACTGTCCGGTAACTGTTGTTGAGTTATTAAATATTTTAATTACCCATTTACCGCTCATTGATTTATCTTTGTATAAAGAGAAGCTTTGCTGCGGTTTGAATGTGCCTGTAAAAGGTGCTGTTCCCTGTGTAATAGATATTTGTGCTTCATCATCGAGATTTGTATTTGTATAGTTATCTCCTGTGCCGCCGTTTTTAGTGCTTAACGGAAGCTGGCTGAATCCTTCTTTTGTAAGATATATATACAAATCAGAATCATTTGAATGATTGATAGTGAAATTTAAGTTTATATCATTTACCATTCCTGCAGTATTTACAGTTATCGTATCATAAGTTACCTGCATTGGGTTTAATGTTTTTGGTACTGTAGTTGAATTAATAACAAGTGCTTTATTTATATGATAGACAAGGAAAGACTGCGGCGGTATTGTACCCGGCGGATTAAAACCTCTTGCTCCGCCTGGATAAGACCCAATCAGCGTTCCCAGTGAATCCTGTGCCGCTATATAATAAGATACGGTTGAGCCTTTCGTCTGGCCCGGAATTGAAAAATAAAATGTATCAAGATTATTTGATTGAGCTGTTACATAATTAAAGCTCCCATTGCCTACCTTATAATACAATCTTGGCTTATTAGCATCCTTGGCTATAGGCCAGCTTGATTTTATAACAGCTTTAGTTAAAATGTTTGTTGTATCATTTGAAGATGGAACTGATGTATGAGTAAAATATATCTTATAATTATTTAAAATTCCTGTGGCAGCACCTATAACAACTTTTATAACATTATACATATAGGCATGATTAAGTGTATTAAACCTGTCATTAACTGTATGATAATAAAGACAAAAATCACCTAAATCTTCATGGACCGAAACACCTTTAAAGCCCCTGTTATTAAATGAAATATGGTCACTTCCGTAAGAACCTATATGCACCTGCGGTACCAATGAAGGCACATAAAATAATGATGTGGTATAAAGCTCTTCTGCAAGTGCCTGTGAATTTGTGTTCGAAGTTATCTGGAACCGTCCGTCATTATTCAGGTCCCATGCAATCATATCCATATTGATAACTGCGATAATCGAATCACCGTGTGCAAAAGCAGAATCAGCGTAGGCTTTGCTTCCGAATAGGCCTACCTCTTCTTCGTCCCATGCCGCAAAAATTACAGTATAATCAAAGCTCATCGTACTGAATATACGGGCAGCTTCAAGTACACCGCACATTCCCGATGCATTATCATCAGCACCTGGAACTGTATCGGACTGCGGGCCAAAGGAAATCATATCATCATAATGAGCGCAGATAATTAATTTTTGATTGGGATACTTTGTTCCGGTTTTCTTTGCAATAACATTTACGCCATTTGTATTGAATGGCATGTATTCTACCTGTAATCCGTAACTCAGCAGTTTCTCAAAAATATACTGGGTTGCTTTACTGTTAGAAAAATGGTTATACTGCCTGGATATAATCCGGTACGGCTGGCCGCCTATTGTTGTAATTGTATCGCCGGATAGCTCTTTGTCAAATTTATTTATTGTAGTTTGTGATACTTTTGATATTACGGAATCTATATAAATATTATAGCTTACCTGGCTATCTGTTGATTTTATTGAAAAAAATATAATTGATATAGAAACGATCAGCGGAATATATCTGGAAAATTTCATATTTTTAATAAGTGGTTATGAGTTATTGGATATTATAAAAAAGGAAAGCTTAAATCACATTAAACATTAATATCAGCTTTCCTTTTTAATTTATTATTTTAATTTTTATTTCATTAAAGTCATCTTCTTTGTGTCGAACAAAACACCGTCGATAAATAATGAATAGAAATAAATACCTGATGATATATATGTACCGTCAAATCTTGCTGTATGTTCACCTGCATGCATTTCATCGTTTATTATAGTGTTTACTTCTTTCCCTAAAATATCATATACAGCCAGTTTCACATGACTCTTTTTTGCAAGAGAAAATGAAATGACTGTAGCCGGATTAAACGGATTGGGATAATTCTGGCTAAGAGAAAATGTTATTGGTTCATTATTGTTAGATGCGGTTCCGACCATCACAGAATAGCTGAACAATGTATCGGGTGGAATTAAACCGGGCGGTGAAACACCTTTTCCGCCAAACGGAAGTGTTCCGACGAATTTATTCGCTTCATCCTGTGCCGCTATATAATAATACACTGTACTTCCCGGCGGCTGGTCTGGAATCATGAATTTGAATGTATCCAAATTATTATAATGTGCATTTACATAACTGAATCCTCCCGGGGCAACCTTATAATACAATCTGGGACCATTCATTATCTTTGCAATTGAGTGCGGTGATGTGATAACTGCAGTTGCAATTATAGGTGTGTATTCATTTGCTGATACTATTGGTGTATGTTCAATATTCATAAAATAATCACCTGCAAATGTCATCAATGCCGCTATTGCTCCTCTTGTAAAATAAAGGAAATAAGGCAAAGCCACATTTGAAAATTTATCATTTATTGTATGATAGTAAGGATTGAAGTCTTCCATCATTTCAATACCGCATAAAGCCTTATATCCATTTTGCTGAAAATAGTAATGGTCACTTCCGCTCATATTTTGGATGATAACATATGGTACCAGGTCATGTACATATAAATTAATAGCTTTTTTTACATAGTTGGTAAATATTTCATTTGGAGCAATACAGAAAAGGGTTGCTTCAAAATCGTTATCTCCATCCCACGCAATCATATCAAGATTTATAACTCCCATGATAGAGTCACCATTTGCAATTGCTGTATCAACATACCTGTGGCTTCCAACCAATCCCTGTTCTTCTTCATCAAAAGCAATAAATTTGATAGTATAGTCAAAAGTAAAAGGTGCAAGCAATCGGGCAGCTTCAATTACTGCACAGGTTCCTGAACCGTTATCGTCAGCACCCGGAGCAAGAACACCCGATGGCATATCGTCAAAGTGCGCACAGATTATATAATACCTGTTAGGATATTTTGAACCTGTTCTCGTGCCTATTACATTTTGCCCTGTTGCACTGAATGTCATATATTGAACCGTTAATCCATAACCCTGGAACCTCTCAAATATAAACTGTGCAGCTTTATCATTACTTGGCTGATTCTTATTGCGTGATACAATGGTATAAGGCAATCCGCCGATTACCGTTTCTGTATCACCGCTCACTTCACGGTTCAATAATCCAAGCGTTTGCAGTGTTGATTTGGTTATAGTTGTATCTATTAGCGGACTATAACCTATTTGTGATAATGTACAGGATGTTATTAATGAAATAAATAAAACTGAAAAAATAATTTTCGTTTTCATTTTATTACAATAAAATTAAAAAATTTATTAATATACCGGGAGTTTGTTAAACTTCTTATGTAAGATTTATATAGACAGTATTGTTTCATGCTATAATATGTAGTTCATTATAATATAAATTGTAAGATATAAAAATGGAAAAAGAGAATATCTGAAACCATGACCCCTAAATCGTTCCAAATGAAAAAAACATTTATCAGATTTATCAGATTTATCAGATTTATCAGATTCATCAAATTTATCAGATTCATCAAATTAGTAAAGTAGCTTTAAACACAACGGTCACTAAGAGCACAAATACACAAAGAGCACAAAGAAAGATATTTGATGTGGGCTAAAGCCCGTGGTTACTTACGATGCAGTTTAGATAAGCTCAAGGTATGTGATTTATCATTATTCAGATTAAAAAGTCTTTATGAACTTTGTGAACTTTGTATCCTTTGTGTTCTTTGTGTTGAATTTTATAATCTGATGAATCTGATAAATCTGACAAATCTGATGAATCCTTCATTGTCTTTTCAATTGCACCTATCCTAAAATTGATTTAATTTTGATAAAATTAAACATTTTATCTTGAAAAGAACTATAATTTTATCTTTAATATTACTATCTGCATTATTTATTTCCTGCAGTAAAAAATCCGTTCAAACAACTGAATCAGGTAAATTAAAAGTAGGCCTCGTTTTTGACGTTGGCGGAAGAGGCGACAAATCATTTAATGATGCCGCATACCGCGGACTTGAAAAAGCAAAAAATGAACTTGGTGTAGATTTCGAATATATAGAGCCCGGACCCGGTGCCGATAGAGAAGCTGCTTTAAGGCAATTTGCTACCAGACCTGATATTAAGCTTATTTTTGGTATTGGTTTTATTTTCACCGATGAGATTACAAAGATGGCACAGGAATTTCCCAATAAAGATTTTGCATGTGTTGATTATACTTATGACCAGACAAAAACTATTCCTCCTAACCTGTTAGCACTTGAGTTTAAAGAAGATGAAGGATGCTTTTTAGTTGGTGCAATTGCCGGGCTGACAACTAAAACCCAGGCAGTCGGTTTTGTTGGCGGAATGGAATCTCCGTTAATAAAAAAATTCGAAAAATCTTATGAAGCAGGTGTGAAATATGTTAATCCTGAGTGCAAAGTGTTTATATCTTATGCAGGAGTTACAGGTGATGCATTCAAAAATCCCGGTAAAGGAAAAGAGCTTGCTTTAGGTCAATATTCACAGGGTGCCGATATTATTTTCCATGCATCGGGCGTTACGGGATTAGGTGTATTTGAAGCTGCAAGGGAAACAAAGAAGCTAGCAATAGGTGTCGATTCCGACCAATATAATGAAGCTCCGGGATTTATCCTGACAAGTATGATAAAGAGCGTTGATGTGGCTGTGTTTGATTGTATCAGGCAGGAAAAAGACGGCAAGTTTAACGGTGGAAAAGCCGAAACGTTCGGTTTGAATTCAAAGGGTGTTGACTATATTTATAATGATAAGAATAATAACCTTATTTCGGAAGGAACAAGGAAGAGAGCAGAAGAAATCAGGGAACTGATAATTGCCGGCAAGATAGCTACATTTTTAAAGTAAATGAGCATTAAAACAATGTGGATAACCTCTGTTAATTTTTATCATTCTCTTCTTTAACTGAATATCAAGAATGAAGTTCTTCAATACATTTATGGGATTGCTTCGCTCTTGGATGTTTAGTAAAATATTTTAAACATTACAGATTATCTTTATTGTTAAGAATTTTCGAAAAGTACAGGCTCGCAATTGAACTTAACATCAAATAATGTTAGCAGTAGAAATGATAGCCATAACAAAAACTTTCGCCGAGAAAGTTATTGCTAACAATTCAATCAGCCTATCGGTAAAGAAAGGTGAAGTGCACGCAATAGTTGGTGAAAATGGTGCCGGCAAATCAACACTCATGAACATTCTATACGGAATGTACCCGCCCGATAAAGGAAAAATACAAATAAACGGGAACGAAGAAATCATCAATTCCCCTGCCAGGGCAATTCAATTGAAAATCGGAATGGTGCATCAGCATTTTATGCTTGTACCCCCTCTAACTGTGCTGGAAAACATTATACTCGGGTCTGAACCGGAAAAAAATTTACTGCTTGATTTCAAAAAAGCGAAAGAGAGAGTTTCTCAAATTACAAGCTCATTCAAAATTGATGTAAACCTTGAAACAAAGATTGAAAACCTTCCGGTGGGGCTGCAGCAAAGAGTTGAAATCCTGAAATTATTGTACCGCAACGCAGAAATATTAATACTTGATGAACCAACCGCAGTACTCACACCGCAGGAAACGAACGAGCTTTTTAATACAATAGACTTTCTTAAATCCGAAGGCAAGACAATCATTCTTATCACTCATAAGCTCAACGAAGTAAAAGCCATAAGTGATACAATCACTGTTCTTAGACACGGGAAAGTTGTTGGTGTAACTGGTACAGAAAATGCTACAATTGAATCAATTGCAAGGCTAATGGTTGGTGAAGATAAAATATATGAGGAAAAGAAAGCCAACATCAGAGAAAAAAAACTTATACTGGAAGTGAAAAATGTAACGGTATTAAATGAGAATTCTGTTGAAGCAGTAAAAGACGTATCGTTTGAAATAAACTCAGGTGAGATATTGGGAATTGCGGGGGTAGAAGGCAACGGTCAGCATGAATTGGTGGAAGCAATTTCGTCAATAAGAAAGCCGGCAAAAGGAAAAATAACATTAAATAATGCTGAGCTTAAAGAAGAGCACAACATCGCTCATATTCCGGCAGATAGGCACAGGAATGGGATAGTAATGGATTTTTCTGTTGCAGAAAATTTGATTTTGGGAAGAGAGAAGGAGAATTTATTTAAAAAAGATATTACAATTGATGAAAGCAAAGTAAAAACATTTGCGGAGAAATTAGTTCATGAATATGATATAAGACCTGTTGATATAGATATAAAGATTAAATCCCTGTCAGGCGGCAATCAGCAAAAAGCTGTTGTTGCAAGAGAAATAACAAAAAATTCAGACCTTATTATAGCAAGCCATCCTACAAGAGGGCTTGATATAAAAGCGGCAAGCTTTGTTCATAATGCTTTAATAAAAGAGAGTGATAAAGGTAAAGCAGTTTTGCTTGTTTCATCCGACCTGGCTGAGTTATTAAAGCTTAGTGATAGGATTGCTGTGATTTATAACGGACAGATAAATGTAATCTTTGATGCAGACAAAACAAATGAATATGAACTGGGATTGTATATGACGGGGAGTAAGGTTAAGAATGAATAAAGTCATTTACTCCATACTTGGTCCTCTTGCTGCAATAATTATTGCATTATTTATTGGAGCTATCATCATTTCATTAATTGGTAAAGACCCGGTTGAGGTATATGGTGTATTATTTTACGGTACCCTTGGTAATTCATACGGAATTGGGCAGGTATTATTTAAAGCTACCCCGTTAATCTTTACAGGATTATCCGTTGCATTTGCATTTAAAGCAGGATTGTTTAATATCGGTGCAGAAGGGCAAATGATTATTGGCGGATTTGCTGCTGCATGGACCGGATTTACTTTCGTCACACTACCCTGGATAATCTTAATTCCTCTTACAATTATTGCAGCATTTGTTGGCGGAGCATTATGGGGATTTATAGCAGGATATTTAAAAGCAAAATACGGCTCACATGAGGTAATTAATACTATCATGCTTAATTTTATTGCTGCAGCACTCGCTAGTTACCTGGTTAATGAAATTTACGGCATACCTGCAACTATTCATACTCCTGAAGTAAGCGGTTCATCTTTTCTTCTCCGTTTTGATGCAATCACCGGATTATTTCCTGGCTCTCCTTTTAATACAAGTTTTCTTGCTGCAATATTATGCACAATAATATTTTATTTCATAATAAACAGAACGCCATTTGGTTACCAAATAAGAACACTCGGCCTGAATAAAAACGCTGCCGAATATGCAAGAATGAAAATTAAAAAACTTGTGGTGTTATCAATGTTAATTTCAGGCGGTATAGCGGGAATTGGGAGTATAAATTTTATTTTCGGGTATAAACATTATTACGAATTGGGCTTCTCCGAGGGGGCGGGTTATATCGGGATTGCTGTTGCTTTGATTGCACGCAATAATCCATTTGCAATAATAATTACTGCATTTTTCTTCGGCATACTTGAGTACGGCGGATTGACAATCAACACTATGGTACCAAAAGAGCTTGTTACTATTTTGCAGGCATTATTAATCATTCTAGTTATTACATTTGTCAGGATTATCGATGTTTTAAAAATTAAATTTTTAAAGTCAGCATAAATGATAGAAAATATTTTTACATATGCTTTTCTTTTGCAGACATTAAGAATTTCTGTTCCCTATTTTCTTCCATCGCTGGGAGCGGCATATTCCGAAAAAGGCGGTGTTGTAAACATTGGGCTGGAAGGTATATTATTAACAGGTGCATTCTTCACTACACTTGGGACATATTATACACAAAATATCTGGATTGGAATTTTATGCGGACTTACCGCGGGATTTTTAATAGCTCTGATACATGGCATAGCAACCATAACATTTAAAGCTGACCAAATCGTAAGTGGTATTGCATTGAACTTATTTGCTCTTGGCTTAACAAAATTTTTATGCAGAATTATCTTCAACAGCTCCAGCAATTCAGCAAGAATTCCCGGATTGGAAACGGTTAATATTCCCCTGCTGTCTTCCATACCTATTCTGAATAATATTTTTATAACATTTTGCATAATATTATTGATATTATCACAAATAATTTTTTACAGGTCTAAGTTCGGGTTAAGGTTAAGGGCAGTGGGTGAAAATCCAGCGGCGGCTGATTCACTTGGAATTAATGTATTAAGAATAAGATATGCAGGAGTATTGATAAGCGGATTACTTGCAGGACTCGGGGGCGCATGGCTTGCATTTGACCAGCACAGCTTTACAGACGGCATGTCGGCTGGAAGGGGTTTTATCGCTCTTGCCGCCATGATTGTAGGAAAATGGAAACCCATGGGTGCTGCAGCAGCTTGCCTTGTATTTGGCTTTGCTGAAAGTATTTCCATACAATTTCAGGGGACTGCAATACCAACCCAATTCATTCAAATGCTGCCGTATATATTGACAATTATAATACTTGCAGGATTTATCGGAAAATCAACACCCCCTGCTGCAGATGGAATTCCTTATGAGAATACTAATAAATAGCTGATTTAACTTTACAACGGAACATAAAATTATTAATTTCGTTAAAAAATAAAAATAAATATGAAAAAATTAGTAGTTTTATTAACAGTAATTTTAATACCGGTAATGGCTTGTTCGCAGTCACAGCAGGATTGGACAGAACTGATGTATCATTACCAGACAGGTTCAGTTCCGCCGCAATATTATTTCAGCTATGATATGACAGTTGCCCAGAGCGGAATACTGACACTTGTGTATCATCCCGGTTACCAGACTGATTCATCCTGGACGTACCAGTTAAATGTTCCTGCAGATGATATTGCACATTTAAATAATGCTATTAAAGCAAGCGGCATATTGAACGGGACAATTCCCGAAGCACCTCAGGAACACAGACCGGTTGGCGGACCTATTCAGCATGTTATGCTTATGCTGCCGCAGGACCCCAATCTAGACCAGATGCCGCCAAGAATTACAACTCCCGATTTCCCGGATGATGCTTACAGAGAGAAATTAGCAGTACTTTATGAACAAATTCAAAAATTAGTTCCTGCTTCAACATGGAATGAGATTGAGACAAGAAGAGGTTTGAAAGACAAGTAGCAGATAATCCCAAATGGACTGCTTCGCAGCAAATAACAGTATTCCTTCCCAAATGGAAATTTGGGAAGGAGATTTCAATATTTCATCATTCACTATTTCACTCCGCCCGGGCGGATTCAATGTTTGAAAGAAGCATTTACCAAATACATACAAATATTAAAAGAAGGCAAATACCTTTTTTTCCTTAACATCAGTGACAGGTTATTTACATTTCTTTTTTTCCTTCTGCTGGCAAGAAACCTATCAACAATTCTTTATGGAGAAATAATTACCTTCTTCGCAGCAACAGGTGTGTTTGTTTCACTGCTTGATTTTGGCTTAGCTGCTTATTTGCAAAGAGAGATTGCAGCAAATAAAACTGACAGGACAACAATATTCAGTAATATTTTTATTGTTAACCTGTTTTCGTTTGTATTATATATTTCATTACTGCTTGCAGTTTATTTCATTCTATATCCCGGCTCCAGTATTGCTATATTCTTAATAATATCCATATCGCTTTATTTCGGTCTTCTCACTGAAACATGTAATAAGGTTCTATCGGGATTAAAAAATTTTAAAGAACAATTCACCGGTTTTACATTAGCAAGGATATTTATACTTATTCTTTTTACTATTGGAATTTACTTGTTAAGTATTAATATAGTTTATCTATTCATGGTGTTTTTTGCAGGTATGGTGTTTAACTGGCTGTATGTTTTTATTGCTTTAATAAGAAATAATATAAGGATATCTATTTCCGCAATTAAGAAAACATCTATCGTTAATATACTTAAGCATGTCTCACCTCTTGGCCTAGCAGTAGTTTTTACTTTTTTATACAATAAGATAGATGTAATAATCATTTCCAACCTGCTTGATTATTCGCAGGTAGCGTTTTATTCGGCAGCATATGGTGTTTACAAATCATCCACGCTTGCTTTTACATTCCTTCTTGCAGGCGGCTTTACAAGAGTATCTGAAATTGCCGGTAATAAAACGGAAGTACGGCTGTTTTTAAAGCAATATATGATACTTATTACAATAATTTGCCTTTTGGTCAGCATTTTATTGTTTTTCTTTTCAGATGTAATAGTTAAATTTTTATATTCAGTTAAGTTTTTGCCGTCTGTTGATGTATTAAAGATTTTGTCGTTTGCAGTTATAGCAATTGGATTAAATAACCTGACAGGGATAATTCTAAACGGTATCGGAATATTTAAAGTCGTGATGTATATAACATTATTTGCACTTTTTATTAATATAATACTTAATTTTGCTTTTATTCCGGTTTATGGTATAGAAGCTGCAGCAGTTGTTACGGTAATTACTGAGTATTTTATTTTTTTGTTTGAATTATATTTCCTGATGAGAGTAATAAAATAAATTTTCCTTTCAAAATTAAAAAGTCACAATGGAAAAAGTTATTGATTTATTCCAAGATATTTTATCGGTTATAAACATATTATATGTTGTTATTGTATTTTTAATATTTACTGCATCCTGGATTTTATATTTCTATATAAAAATAAAACAAAAATTCACTTACGAAGATTCATCTGATAATGAAATAATAGATTATATTGGTAAAATGGCATACATAATTGACAGCGAGCAATACTATTATGATGAAAATAGTTGGAAAAATTACGGTTTATTATCTGACAGCAGTAAAAGCTTAAAACGAATAATTAAAAACCATGAAATTGTAACTATTGTCCGACTCACTGAAAATTATGGCGTATGTATTAAGGATTCAGAAGGAAACAAATTTTATGTTCCTCCTTCTAATATTGAGATCATTAAAAAAGATAAGCTTGTTATCCACTAAATATTAAATTTATAATACTTGAGCACTTCCAACTGGCAAAATATCTCATACAATATAGAAATTGTAAGAAATTTAAATCCTAAATCTATACTTGATATTGGTACGGGTTTTGGCAGGTGGGGTATATTGTTCCGTGAATTCCTTGAAACGTGGGAGCATAATAAATATAAAGGTGATTGGGAAAGAATAATAGATGGTGTTGAAATATTTCCCGGTTATATACAATCATATCATAAATTTTTCTATAATAATATATTTATCGAAGATGCTTTACAATTTATGCGTAATGTTAAGAATAAATATGAACTGATAAATTGCGGGGATGTTATTGAGCATTTTACAAAGAATGATGCTGAAGAACTAATTAAATTATGCTTATCAAAAGGAAAATGGATTTTAATAAATATTCCAATAGGTAAAAACTGGGAACAAGGACCTGCACCGGAAAATCTCTATGAAGAGCACAAGAGTTTTTGGTCTATAAAGGATTTTAAAAAATACAAATATAGAATAATTAAAGTCTTTAATGATAATACTTTCAGGGAATTTGCAGTTATACTAATATCTAACGAAAAAATTGAGTTTGATAAAAGAAACGGGAAATACTTTTTATTGAAAAATCTTATCCGTAATAAGCTTGGATTAAATAAATTAGTAAAGAAAATTGAGCAAAGGAAAAGATAAAATTAAAGTATTGTTTGCAGGGAGATATAATTTCTCAGAAGTTCTTTCCGGTACAGGGAAGACAACGAAAAGGATATTTGCCGCTTATGCAAAGAGTAATACAGCAGTTTTTACTTCATATTTCTTTGATGGAAGAAAATACGGCTTGCTGAAAAAATTGTTTGGCAAAGAAGTTTCAGTGCAGAGTGAAAACGCTTCGGTTTATACTCTTGGCTTATTCAGGATATTTCCCGTACTTTTTAAAACCAAACCGGATATTGTTCATATAATTACTTATGAAAGATTTGCTGTTTGTTTTATCTTTTTGAAAATATTTTTCGGATATAAAATAATTTACCATAACCACGGATTGATATCTTTAGAAAATAAAATAAAAGAGCTTCCCTATTTTTACAGAACTAAAGATAAGATTTGTGAAAAACTTTTTTTAAAATATTCCGATAAAATAATATTTCCCTCAGATGTAATTATAGAGGTTGCACTTAATTTTCATAAGTTTAACAAGAACAAAATTCGCATTATCCCAAACGGCATAGATGCGATATATCATTTTCCTGACAATACCCGTGTATATAATAATAATAAGCTGAATGTGATTCTTGAAACAGAAAAGATTGGTTTTGAAGATTCTGTTCTGTTTATATCAGATGCTCTGGAATTAATAAAATTTCCGGTTCGCCTGAATATAATAGGAAAAAGAAAAAATATTTTTAAGGAAAATGATAAGCTAAAAATTATATATGTTGATAAAATGGAGACACACAAATTTGCAGATTTTTTGATGAATATTGATGTTTTTATATCATTAATACGTTATGACACCTTTTCAATCAGTGCAGCCGAGGCAATGGCAGCGGGGGTAATTCCCATAATCAATAAAAATATAGGGATTGCACACTACATAACAAACGGTGTTAACGGGTATAAAATTAATTATGATGATTCTGCTTCACTTGCAAAATACCTGGATATACTGAATTGCGATTCCGGAAAAAGAAGAACTATGTCATGTGAAGCAAAAAAGATTTATGATGAGCTATCTTGGGATAAGGTTTATAAAAAATATGAAAAATTGTATTTTGCAGAATGAAAGTATTATTATTAGCTGATAGCCTTGGAACGGTTGACGGAGTAACCACACATCTTTATAATCTTATAAAAGGTTTATCGGTTTATAATGAATTAGAGTTGTATCTTATCTGCGGAGAAAATAATACTGATAAGTTAAATCCTTTAAATATTGAAATAATTACAGATAAACTTTTTCTGCATAAAAACAGGAGTTATATTAATTATCTGCAAGCTGTTAGTTATTTGAAAAAGTTTACTGATAATTATAAAATTGATATTATTCATTCACATACACATTATGCAGCTAATATTGCGAAGCGGGCAGTAAAAAATGATAAGGTAACAATTCAAACAAACCATGGGTTATTAAAAGATGAAGGCAGGTTAAAACATTTTTGTGCAGATAAATATGTTGCGATTAATGAACATATATATGAGCATTTGCTTCAAAATAACATTGCAGAAAAGAGTAATATTTATTTTATTAGGTGCGGCATAGAAGTACCCGAAGAACCTGTTAAGAAAAATACCGGCATAATAAAATTTTTCGCTGCATCAAGATTGACTCAAGACAAAGGATTGGATATATTTATTAAGGCAGTCAGTAAATTATCCCGTGAAGATAAAGCAAAAGCGGAATTTTATATTGCAGGTGACGGTCCGGAAGAATTAAATTTGAAAAATTTGAATAATGATTTAAAAGCCGGAATAGTTTTCGCGGGTAAAATAGAAGATATGAAAAATATTTTAACTGATTCTCACGCCTTTGTTTTTTCCGGGAGAAGTGATACAGAGGGCTTCCCCGCTTCAATAACGGAAGCTGCTGCATATAATAATCTTGTTATTACGTCAAGCTTTTTCGGTGTTGATTCTGTAGTTAAAGATAAAACAGACGGATTTGTATTCGCTATGGAAGATGATAACGCATTAGCAAATATTCTTTCAGATGTAATTAATAATTATACAAAATATATCTTCATTGCAAATAACTTTTATAAAAAGGTAAAAAACATGTACGATTTAAAAACAATGGCGGAAAAACACTATAACATGTATAAGGGATGTCAGCCGGAATAAAACAAATTACGGTTTTAATGCCGGCATATAACTGTGCGAAGTATATAAAAGCTTCTATTAAAAGTATTCTAAATCAAACGTATAAAGATTTTGAATTGCTGATTGTAGATGACGGCTCTACAGATAATACATGCGAAATAGTGGAAAGCTTTAAAGATGAAAGAATTATCTATAAAAAAACAGAGCATAAAGGCACAGCTGCAGCTTTAAATTACGGATTGGATAATGCTTCGGGAGATTGGATTGCCAGGATTGATGCTGACGATTTAAATGTACCTGTACGCCTTGAAAAGCAGGTAAAGTTTTTAAATGCAAATCCGGATTATGATGTTATATCAAGCTGGTCAGTTTATTTTAATGATAAAAACAGAATACTTTTTCCCCTGCGTGAGCCGATTATTCATGAAGATATTGTATTAAATTTGAATTTACACAATCCGTTAAACCAATCCGGAGTAATGTATAATAAGGAATTAATTAAAAAAGAAAGATACGATGAGAGTTTTTTATTATATGAAGATTATGAATTATTTTACAGGTTAAGGAATAAAGTAAAGTTTTATAATATTGCTGAGTTTCTCGTTTATACACGTGTAAGAAAAGATGCAAAATCATCAGCTTTGAAAGATGAGAAGATTTACGAAATGCTTTTTAATAATGCATTTAAAAAGCTGATAAATTCATCAAATTCCAAAGGCGAAGCGTTTTACTGGACTTCCAATATTGCATGGATAAACTATTTTTTCGGTGATAAAAAAGATGCAAGAAAATATTTGTATCATTCATTTTCAATGAAGAACATACTTGCTTATGCGGCAACATTTTTACCCGAAAATCTATTTCAAAAGCTATTAAGATTAAGATTAAAGTACCGAATTAACGCAATTAAAGAAAATAAGAAAAAGTTTAAAGAAGAGCTGAAAAGGCTATTGAAGGATTAACAGATTACAGATTACAGATTACAGATTACAGATTACAGATTACAGATTACAGATTACAGATTACAGATTACAGATTACAGATTACAGATTACAGATTACAGATTACAGATTAATAACCGTATAATGTTTCGTTAAATGTCATTTGATGTTTGAAGTATTACATTTTTCAATTGACGTATCACTTTTTTATAATTTATAATTATTAAATGTCTTTTTTAAAAAGATATATTTACTTTTCTCTTCTGCTGTACTTTTTCTTTACCATGTTTCTTTCGGTAAGCGGATATTTTAAAATTGGCTTGCTCTCGGATGATTATAATAATTTTTATGATGCGGTTAATACGGGACTTACAAAAAAGTTCACAGGGCATCTTCCTTACACAAATGACCTGCATTTAAGACCATTATATTATTTATCATTGCAGGTCAGCAAATCAGTTCATGATGCACTGGGGTACGACTATGATAACTTTATTTTTTACCGCTTCCAGAATCTGGCTGTTTATTTTTTACTGACCTTTATTGCCGGACTTATTGTATTTCAAAACACAAACAGGCCGGATATTGCTTTAGTTGCTTCATCATTAATTTTAATCTTTCCTAACAACCTTCACAATATTTGCTGGACTGCAGGCAGAGATGATATAATGCTTACGCTGTTCTCCTTAACAAGTATATATTTTACTTTCAGATATCTTAAAAAAAGGATTTTAATCAATATTTTACTTTCTTTTTTGTTTTTTATTCTTGCTCTTTTATCCAAAGAAACAGCAATTGCCCTTCCATTTGTAATAATGTTTTTGATATTCACAGAATATGGAATCAATACATTCAGAAATAGGAAAGTTTTATTTGCAAACTTTTTCATACTTGCTGTTTACATTATTTATAAGTTCTCTTTAAATCAGGTAAAACCATCTGCTAATTCCGTTTATTATATATTTACAGCCTTCATTAAGGCGTTAATATCACTTATAATACCTTTTGATTATCTAAGCTTAAGGTCTTCGTTCAGTGAAGCTAATATTTTTCTGTTTATCTATATAATGTTATTAGTAATTGTGCTGATATTATTAATTAAAAATATCAGGGAATATAAAACAGTAACGTTACAGGCATTTATTTTATTTCTTATAATAATATTCCCGAATTTATTAGCCGGATATTTCAGACCGCAGCTTATATTGTTCCCTTTCTCAATCATTACAATTTACATTGTAAGCAAAGCTTTGTATAATTATAATTTCAAGAATTCATTAAGGATAGTAAGTACATATTTTTTTATAGCTGTTATCTTTTTCTGGTCGGTTACGGCTAAAGAGACCGTTAAACAATGGAGTTCATCTTATGAGCTGGCACGCGGAAGCCTAAAAGCCGCTTTAAGTGTGCCATTTGATTTTACAAAGAAGAATGTTATCATCGGGCAGCCGGGAAGAGTAAAACAATCGTTCATGTTTGATAAAATAACAGGACCGTATAATTACTTCAGATATTATGATAACGTTATCAAAGATACTTTATACGACATGGTGCTATTGGGTGCAATCAATAATGAAAGTATAAAAGCACCTTTAATATACAAACGCATAAACAGTGATGAATTTGATGTGCTGGTAAACAATGAACAGCAATTTTTTTATATAGAAGGAATCGATGACAAATCATTTTCAAGGGGAATCATGAGCAATGGAGTTTTTGTAATATCACTGGAGCTTAACAGTTACGGCAAGTCAAAAAAAATAAAAGTACGTAAGCTTGCAGGTGATATAACCTGTTATATTTATATAAAAGATAATTACCTTAAAATATTTTAACCTTTGAACATACTTCACATAACACCTGATTTTAACTATGCCTGCGGTAGGTCGTATTATGTGTACCTGTTAATGAAGTATTTCAAAAAACGCAAGCATCATCCGGTGCTTTTAACAAACGGGGGCGACTCCATTGACCGGCTTGAGGATATAAAAGCGGATTACAAAATAATCAATTCACTTCATTCCAAAAATCCCCTTTCATTTGCAAAAAATGTATCGGAAATAAGTAAGATAATAATCGAAAACGATATACATATTATTCATACCCATCACAGGTTTTCCGAGCTCTTAGCAATTCAGGCAGTAAATTTATTAAAGGAAAATCACGTAAAAACTGTTTTCACTGCATTAAGTATAGTTGATAAGCGTTATAACATCGAATTCAAATCCGACAAAATAATTGCTGTAAGCGATACAGTCAGAAATATGCTTATAAGGAAATTCAGAGTTGAGGAAAATAGAATACAAAAAATATCAAATTTTACGGATAGAGCCGAGCTGCATGAACTGGAAAAGAGAGATTCCGGTAAAAAATCACAGGAAAACGGTGATTATTCAATACTTTCAATCGGGCGATACCATCCTGATAAGAACCAAATAGTTTTGCTTAAGGCATTAAATGTTCTTAAGGATAAGACAATCAAGCTTGTACTTATTGGAGAAGGCGAGTGTTTGAATGAATATAGAAAGTATATAAACAGACACAAATTAAATGTTGAGCTTATCCCACCGCAAAAACATCTTCATGAATATTTTATTAATACAGAGCTGTGTGTTTTGCCTTCGCTTCGTGACCCTTTCCCAAATTTTATGCTGCAGGCAGGACTTCATAAAAAGCCCTTTATCGGAGCAAATGTTGACGGAATTGCAGAAATGATATTAAATTATGAAAATGGCTTGCTGTTTGAAAGTGATAACGAAATAGAGCTTGCCAGGAAGATACTTCAGCTAAAGAATAATAAAAAATTAGCCGCTCATTGTGCTGAAAATCTGCATAAAGATGTTATTAACGATTACACCGAGGCAACAAAAATTTCAGATATTGAAATGCTTTACAGGGAAATTTTAAAACAGTAGGTTTTCAATAAATGGAAAGAATAAAATTTAATAACCTCTTTGTTGATAATATTTCGTATAATGAACTTATATTATTGATTGATAATGCAATCAATAATAATAAAAATATCAGTATTGGCTATGTTAATACCAATACATTTAACTTATCTTATAAAAACCCAAAATTTGCTGATGTAATAAATTCATTTGATATTGTTCATCCGGATGGAATTGGTGTTTATTTTGCATCAAAATTTACAGGACAAAAACTTAAAAGCAGATTAAATGGTTCTGATTTTTATTTTGAGTTAATCCAATTTTCAATAAAAAATAAATGGTCATATTACTTTTTCGGGCATGATGATGAAACATTGAACAGGATTTGTACAAATTATCCCGGTCTCATAATCAATGGGGTTCATGAGGGATATAATTTTGATACTTCTGTTGTAATTAAAGAAATAAATAATTCCGTACCTGATATATGTATAATTGGATTGAGCACACCCATACAGGAAAACTGGATTCTGGAAAACAAGAGATATCTTAAAACAAAAGTAATTATCTCAGTGGGCGACGGAATAAAAGTTTTTGCAGGTACAAAAGTACGCGGTCCTGTGATAATGAGAAAGCTTGGGCTTGAGTGGTTAGCAAGACTGCTTCACAATCCTTTAAAGTATTACAAAAGATATCTGATAGGAACTCCATTGTTTTTATATAGGATAATTAAATTAAAATTCAGTAAATTGAAACAACTAAACCATTAACTTGATATATATTTACAGAATAGTAATATTAATTGGTTTGCTGCAATTTTCCTTTAGCCAGAATTTCAGCTGGATTACACCGAATAAACCGTACTTAAAGCTTTCCATTATAGAAGACGGCATTTACAGAATAAATAAAGCTGATTTTATACAGGCGGGAATCCAGGTAAATTTTGACCCGCGAACCGTTAAAGTTTTATTTAGGGGAAGCCAGATACCGGTATATTTCGAGGGTGTATCTGATGGAATATTCAATGATTCCGATTTTTTTGATTTTTACGGAACCCGGAATTATGGAGGTCTGACAAATACATATAAAGAATTCGGCAGCAGCACAATCGTCGATTACATAACTAATGAATATTACAATCCCTATTCAGACACAAATGTATATTGGGTTGGATGGGACGGTGCAAACGGATTAAGGTTTACAAATTATTCATACACAACACAGGTAAATTATCCACAGAATTACTTTTATGATGTTATTCATTTCGAAAAAGATTCTGTATATTCACTGGGCGAAACTGTAAATCCAAATACAGACTTCCGGTATTTCAATACAGAGAAAGTATCAGGTGAAGGCTGGTACTGGCAGGATATGAAAAACGGTTTTTTTGTTCAGCCGTCTTTTTCCATACCATATTTATCCAATGAAAATGTAAATTGCAGCTTCAGGATATTTGCATATCCGAATTCCCGTGATACATCGTTCAATGAGCATAAGCTTGTTTTAAAAGCAAATACAACAACAATAACAACTCTTGCAAGAAATGATTATACAAGATTTGATACTACTATAAATTTTTCAAGCAGTTTTTTTAGTTCTGCGGGAAACAACAACGTCACTGTAACTTACACACCAACATTTTCCAATCCGGAGGCAGAACCGCATTTATATTTTGACCTGATAGAAATAAAATACCCGAGGAAGTTTGTATTTGCAAATAACCTGATAAAGTTTAACGTGGGCGGTAATGATACAAATTCGTTTACATATAATATTGTTGGCATTAATGCAAATAACCCGTTAGTTATTTATGATGTTAATAATAATTTAAAGATAACAAGTTATTCAATAAATACTGACACACTTTCTTTCACAGGAAAAGGGAACGGTAATTTTGAAGTTATTAATAAATACATAACCAATAAGCCGTTCAGGATTGAAAACAGGCAGGTACAGGATTTATTATCTGCAAATAATAAAGCTCTATATTTAGTTATATATAACAACCTGTTTACTCAACAGGCAGAGCAGTTACGCCAGCACAGGGAATCTCACGACCAGATGTTATCTATCAAAGCTTCAATGGATGATATTGTAGATATATTTAATTACGGTATTTACAATCCCGCAGCAATAAGAAATTTCACTAATTACGCATATCATACCTGGCAGCAGCCGCATTTAAGCTATGTATGTTTGATGGGCAGAGGTTCTTTAGACCCTAAAAATATTGTAAATCACAGCAGTTTTTACAAAGACCTGATTCCGGTATACGGCAATCCGCCAACAGACGGATATTTCTCAAATTTTAAGTTTGGCACATTTACCTATGACCATAACATTGCAATCGGAAGATTGCCGGTATACACCCAGCAGGAAGCACAGGATGTAGTAAATAAAATTATAAATTATGATAACTCCCCTACTGGAATATGGTGGAAAACATTTATAATGATAACCGGCGGAGGAAACAGAAATGAGCAGTTACAATTTCAATCGCAGGCTAATAATTTCTTAAATAATTACATTAAATTCCCACCTCTTTCGCAGGATGGCCATAAGATATACAGGAATGACTCAGCCGGTTACGTTACATTCAATTACAAAGACAGCATCAGAAATGAAATAAACCGCGGCGGGATGATAGTAAATTTCATCGGTCATGCTGCAAGCCAGGATTGGGAAGTAGGCTTAAGCGACCCTAACATTCTTTCAAATTATAATAAGCTGCCGCTTGTATTAAGCATGACCTGCTTCACAGGAAGGAATTCCGAACCAGGTATGAGGGGTTTCGGTGAAAAATTTGTGTACCTGCCGGATAAATGTGCAATTGGGTTTGTCGGCTCAACCGGATGGAGCTACTCAACACAGGGAAATTTGTATAATGGTTATATGCTTCAGGCATATTCATCCGATAGCGTAAGAAGAATTGGTGACCTTCTTAAATTTGCAACGACTAAGTTAATGCCTGATTCAGGTATCTTTCCGTTTAAGAATACTATAAACAGCTATAATCTTCTGGGTGACCCTGCTACAAAATTACTGATTCCCCCATCCCCTGAATTTGAAATTCAAAGTACAGATTATGTTATTTCAAATCCATATCCGTCGGTTAATGAAAATATTAATCTGAAAATATTTCCTAAAAATCTTGGAACATATGCCGATTCATGCAAGATACGGTTCCAGGTATTGCAGAACAACAGAGTATATATTTTGAGGGATACTATTATTAGAAGCTTTGCATTCGCCGATACTGCACTTTATAATTTTAAGCTTGATACGATTGGGAATTATTCGGTAAAGATAACACTGGATAATGATAACTGGTACAATGAAAGATATGAAAATAATAATATTTTAAGCTTCCAGCTTCCATTAAGGAATATCAGTTTTCTGCCGCTGAAACCGATTGATAATTCTGTCATTGAAGATGATTCAGTACAGATAGTCGGCTTAAATCCCCAGTTAACTAAGAATGCAAATATACAGGTTATACTTCAGATAGATACCGGTTTCTCATTTGTAAATCCCATTTATAAAACAACATCAAATGTAAATGGTCCGGCATCAAAATTTACTTATCATCTGCCCTATACTGACAGCAATAAAGTTTTTTTCTGGAGAACAAATACTGTAATAAATGGAGACAGCACAGGATGGACCGGCACAAGCAGGTTTGTTTATAATCCGTTGAATTCACTTGCTGCAGATAAATTAAGGTCTTATGATTCATCTGTGACTATATATACCCGGCTTCCTAACCAGATAGATAATTTTAATTCAAGCAATTTATTATTTAACGGCAGCGGATTTGAATTGAAGAATTTCACGGGTGAATTAACATCACATTCATTTGGCAGCAATGGATTTGAGGCATCATACTTTATAATAAATAATTTTACATTATATATCGATGGCGGCAATAACCCGGGTTTAAATATTGTGAAAGTAAGCAGGTTAACAGGAAAATATCTTGAATTCAAAAATTTCCGCCTTCCTGTGGCTCAATCAAATGATACTTTGCTCTCTTTTCTGAATACTTTTGATACTACACAATTTATTATGCTTTTGAATGCTTCATACACGCCATCTGTTCCGCTCAGTGCAGCGGTAAAGAACAAAATTAAGCAATTTGGAAGCATGTATGTTGATTCTGTGCAGTCAATCGGGGCATTTGATACATGGGCTTTCATAGGTTACTTAGGTGCCGCTCCTGCTAACGCTCAGGAAGAATATCACAATTATAATCCTTCAGGCACCTGGACACCATCAACTGTAAGCATTAATCCTGTTTTTCTAAATACAAAAGGAGGATTCTCATTTACACCGGGTCCTTCACACAGATGGAAATATCTTTCATGGAATTCAACCTTGTTTCCGAATTCGTATGTGAATTTTGATGTATCGGGTATTAAACAAAACGGAGATACTACAATATTTTACAAAGGGATTAATAATCCATTTATTAATCTTGATACATTGAATAACTTCACATATCCGGATGTAAAGCTTGATGCACATATATATATCGATACACTGCTCGGGCTCAGATCACCCATATTCAAATCGCTGAAGTTCAATTATACACCTCCCGCTGAAATTTTACCTGATAATTTTTCTTTTATAAGAAGTGACTCGGTCATTGAAGAAGGTCTTCCCGTTACAATATCTGTAAAATATTATAATGAAGGTTATGTTCCGGCAAATGTAATAATTAATAAATGGACAGCTCTTACTTACAATGGAATCAGAATTATAAAAACGGACACTGTATACACTCCCCTGCATCCCGATAGCTCACGGACGGCAAATATAACATTTTCAACAGCAGGATTAAGAAACAGAACCACCACAGCCGATACAGTTGATATTTTCTTTGAATGCGAAATTGCAGGAAATAATATTGATTATTATCCTTTCAACAATTTTGCTTTGACAAATATTGTTATCACGGGTGATTCATTGCCTCCATCGATAGAAGTTACATTTGACGGGCAGAAAATTATGGATGGTGACCTAATACCTGCAAAACCTGAAATAAAGTTTAAGTTTTATGATGAAACTGATATTAGTTACACATTAGCCGATACTGCAAACATTAAAATAATGCTTGATAACCAGGTAGTAAAATACAATCTCGATGGCAGCCCTAATCCTCAAATCGAGTTTACTCCAATGAATGACGGCAATTTAAAAGCAATTGTAACATTCCGTCCCGTATTAACTGAAGGTGAGCATAATTTCAGATTTATCGGTGCAGATAAGAATAATAATTCTGCTGATACACTTTCAATAAGGACAAATGTGAGCTATGCATTTAAGGTGAGAGAGTTATATAATTTTCCAAACCCGATGCGCGGCGATACATATTTTACATTTAATTTGTTTGCAGAAAAGAGCCCTGAGAGATGCAGGATAAAAATTTATACCGTTGCAGGCAGGCTTATAAAAGAAATTACTGCTCCTGCACATGTTGGGTATAACCAGATTTATTGGGATGGCAGAGATAACGATGGTGAAACTATTGCAAACGGTATTTATCTTTACAAATTAATACTTGAGGATACCGACAAAACTGAAACAGCTATTCAAAAATTAGCAATATTAAAATAAATGAGATTAAAATACATATTCATATTTTTATTTCTCATAATATTACGGATAAATTCCCAATGGATAGTTCAACCCACCGGGGTTACAGAAATACTTCGCAGCGTATATTTTGTAAATCCTTCCACAGGCACAGCAGTTGGAACAGGTTCAAAAATAATTAAAACAACTAACGGGGGCTTGAACTGGGTTAATCAACCGAACAGTATTTCTCCTATTTTGTTCGGAGTACATTTTATTAATGCTAACACAGGATTTGTTGCTGCTGATGAAAGAATCGGTAAAACTACCGACGGAGGAAATAATTGGTTTTTCCAGACTTTTCCATACACACTGGTATCAGTTACATTTGCAGATTCTTTAACAGGTTATGTATGCGGCGGAGGCGGTGTTATTTTAAAAACCACAAACTCAGGAGAAAACTGGATACTAACAGCTACTAACTTTACTAATGCTATTTGGGATATATCATTTATTAATGCAAATACAGGTCTTGCAGCAGGCGGCGGGAGCATTATATTAAAAACAACAAATGGCGGAGAAAACTGGGCTCAATACCCAACCGGGGGCACTGATAATCTCTTCAGCGTTTTTATGCTTAACCAGAATACAGGTTACACAGGCGCTGATGGCGGTTTTCTGTATAAATCTACCAATGGAGGTGAAAACTGGACAAGCTTAAATTCAAATGCACTTTATAGAATTACCGATATTAAATTCTGCAACCAGAACACCGGAACATTTGTAACTTTAGGGGGTATAGTTAAACGTACAACTAATGCAGGATTGAACTGGATAGAGCAATCATCAGGTACAACAAACGACCTTTATTCCCTCCAGTTTTTTGGAACAGACACGGGATACGCCGCAGGTGCATCAGGTACTATTATTAAAACTACTACTGGCGGGTTCCCGCCTCCGGCTGTACCAAATTTAACAGCTCCTCCAAACAATGCTCAAAATGTTTCTTTAACACCTTTAATGAAATGGGATACTGCCGCAAATTCACAAAGCTACCAGCTTCAGGTTTCAACTGATTCTTCCTTTGGCACAACTGTTTTTGATACAACAGGGATATTAAATATTCAGCATACAATAAGAACAGGTTTATTAAATAATAATATTGTTTATTACTGGAGAGTTAGAGGATTTAACAATGTTGGATTCGGCGGATGGTCTTCAACCTGGAAATTCAAAACAGTTGTTGCAATACCATTAGCACCAATGTTATTGCTTCCTGTAAACGGAGCAATAAATATTCCTTTATCACCATATTTCGATTGGGATTCTACATCACCGGCAGCATATTACCGTTTGCAAATTTCTTTCGATTCTTCATTCGTAACAGCGGAGCCGGATATCAACGGAATAACAAATTCCAATTTACAATTAACAGCAGTACTGAGAAACAATGCACTTTATTACTGGCGTGTGAGCACAACAAATGCGGCAGGCACAGGTCCCTGGTCTTTACCGAACAAATTTTCAACAGTGATAACCATTCCGCCTCCACCATTGCTGGTTATACCAATTAATAATGCACAAAATGTGTCGCTGACTCCCCTGCTTGACTGGCGTGATGATATTTCCGTTATCAATTATCAGCTTCAGGTTTCAACTGATTCTTTATTTACATCCCCTGTTGTAGATAACAGTACGATAAACGTTTCTCAATATACAATTCCCAATAATACTTTGAATAACAATACAAAATATTACTGGCATGTAAGAACAACAAACTCCCTTGGTACGGGCAATTGGTCTGAAACATGGAATTTCAAAACAATTCTGTCTGTTCCTGCAGCTCCTGTATTAATTGATCCATTTAATGGTGCCGGTAATATCCCGTTAAATCCTCTGCTTAATTGGGACGACAATCCGAACTCAACATACAGGGTACAGCTTTGCCTAGATTCAGGTTTTACAAATTTAATAATTAATAACGGCGGTTTGAATATTTCGCAGTACCAGGTGCAGGGCGGGTCGCTTACAAATAATACTACATATTATTGGAGAGTAAACGCAACTAATACAGCAGGCACAGGTCCCTGGTCTGAAATCTGGCATTTCACAACAATTGTATCAGCACCGGTTGCGCCTCCTATACTGCTTGCTCCCCCAAATGGAGCCACTGGTGTTAACACCAGCCCGACATTAGATTGGACTGATGTGTTTGGTGCTGAAAATTATAATATTCTGCTGTCTGTTGATTCATCGTTTAGTACAAACCTGATTGATACTACATCAATTCTATCACAGTTTTTAATTCCTGATGGAAAACTATCGCCTTTAACAAAATATTACTGGAAAGTAAGGGCACAAAATGTCGGAGGTATCAGCCCTTGGTCTGATATTTGGAATTTCACAACAGGCAATGCAATTGGTATTCATCAAATAAGCGGAAGGATTCCGCTTGAGTTTAAGCTTTATAATAATTATCCAAATCCGTTTAATCCTGTTACAAAAATTAGGTTTGACCTTCCTCATACGGACATTGTGAAAATATTTATTTATAATCTATTAGGGCAGTTCATCGGCGAAATATTAAATGAAGAGTTATCACCGGGTGAATATGCAGTAAGCTGGAACGGTTCATCATATGCAAGTGGTGTTTATATTTACCGCATTGTAACAAGCAGAAATATTGATACAAAAAAGATGGTGCTGGTGAAATAAATCACTGATTACACAGGTTTAATTGATTAACCGATTACATAAATTTAGATGATTATACTTATTTTGATGATTAACAGATTTTTTTAAAAAGACAGACATTTTTAATATCTGCTTTTTTTGCTCATAAAGTACTGTATTGACAAGATTTAATTTAACACTTATATTTAGAAAAATCCCCACCATATAATTATCCGCGGCAATTTTTCCGGCCATAAGTTGCTGCCAGTAATTACTGATTTTTGTTGTGTTTTGTGAATTTTTTTATTGGAGTATGAAAAAATATAAGATAAACAAAATACTGCTGGTAATTATGGCAATCCTTTTTAGCTGCTTATTGCAGATTGTAAATTCTTATGCCCAACCAACCAGAGAGTGGACAAGTTTTTATCCCGAGACAAATACCTTTTCTTCCTCTGCTGCTGCAATGGCAATAGATGACTCAGGCAATGTATATACTACAGGTCACTCTGAAGGTTACAATGGAACTGTATCATGGAACAGCTATACAACAGTAAAATATAACTCTAGCGGAGTACTGCAATGGTCTGCAAATTTTACCGGTGAAACATCAGGTGGTAAATTCCCGAATGATATTGCTGTAGATAATGATGGTAATGTATATGTCACCGGTTATGCACATAGAACAGCAAGTGATTTTGACTTTTGTACAATAAAATATAATTCTGACGGATTGCAACAATGGTTAAGATATTATGATAACCCTACACATAATGAAGACCAGGCAAGAAAAATAGCTATTGATAACGCAGGAAATATTTATGTTTCCGGCTTTAGCAACTTATGCGTTTTTTCATGTCAAATCTATACAATTTTAAAATATAACCGTAGTGGAAATTTGATTTGGAGCAGATCATATGGACTAGGTACTTCTTCCGGTACCGACATCGGTGATATGAAAGTTGATAATAACTGTAATATTTATATAACAGGTATGAATTATTACAATGCTGTAACAATTAAATATGATTCATCAGGAAATCAATTATGGGTTAATACATTCTCTAATAGCGGACAGTTATCAAATGCACTATCTATAATCATAGATTCTGAAAATGACGTTATTATAACAGGACAATCACCTTATGGAATGAATTTTGCATCTTGTTTTACAATAAAATATAATATTAATGGAACACAGGAATGGTTGAAATTAATAAATCCTCCTTCAACAAGTAATGGTAATTGGAAAAGTACTTACGTTGATACTGATAATTTTAATAATGTATATATAAGTGGAGTATACTTTAATAATTCATCTAGAAAAATTTTTACAATTAAATATTCAAGTATTGGAGATTCATTATGGACTTATTTCAATTCAGATACAGCATTTCCACGTCCAACATATTTGAATATTGATAAGGATAATAATATTTTATTGACTGGTTCGATTGTTGTTTTTCTTAATCAATTATATATAAGTCAGATTGTAATTTTAATGTTGGATACTGAAGGAACATTAAAATGGAAAGAAATTACAAATTATCCATTTATGGGTTCAGAGGTTACCGGTATAAAAACCGACACTATTAATAATATTTTATTATCGGGTTCAAGTGATGCTAAAATGATTGTTACTAAATATTCATTCCATACCGGTATAAAAGCAATTCAAAATAATATCCCTAGAGAAAATCGGCTATATCAAAATTATCCTAATCCATTTAATACAACAACGAAGATAAAATTTGACTTATATGAAGGGGAACTTCAAAACATTATTAAAGCAAAACTTGTATTATATGATATACTTGGAAGAGAAATTGAAACTTTAGTCGATAATAAATTGTGTCAGGGTACTTATGAATTGATATGGAATTCAGGAAATTTTTCTTCTGGCATATATTTTTATAAAATAACTACAAAATATTATTCTGAAACTAAAAAGATGCTATTAATAAAATAATAATAAAATAATAATAAAATATAGAATAATAATTATTTGGATATCTATAATCTTTAACAAAATTTTCAAATGTGAGCATTACCTCTTTAAATATTCATGATTCAAGGGGAATAAATACCTACAACGACACTGAATTTAATCAGTCAATTTCTAATTGAAATGTACAATATACTTTTTATGTACAAATAATAAAAATAATATAATCTTTCTTTTAACTTTAATAAAGATAAAAACTATGAAAACCATTAAATTATTTTTTCTATTTTTTCTAATATTACATCTTGCTAAATTAAATGCAGAGTGGCTAGCTATGTACCCAACAACTAATTCAGGTTATAATAAGGCAACTATAGTGACTACCGACAATGCTGGAAACATTTATGTTACAGGCCAAAAACAAACAAGCGTAGGGTATCCCATATATTACACAATAACGACTTTAAAATATTCAACAGGCGGTGTAAAATTATGGGAAGTATCTTATAATTTACCATATGGTTATGCTATTCCCTGTGCTATAAAATATTTTGACGTACCTAATTCAGAAACAGATTTGCTCTATGTTACCGGTGGAATCATCGATCTCGAAGACCCCAACAATGACTTTCGCTGGAATATTATCACTTTATCATATACAACAGATGGTGATGAAAATTGGGCTAATAAATGGTCAGATCATTATCAACGCAATGATAATGGTTATGATATTGACTGTGACATAAGTGGAAATGTTTATATTGCAGGCGAATCTAATGGTTGGTATGAAGATCCTTATGGTATTCCACATGATTTTAATTTTACTGTATTAAAATATAGTATTAATGGTGGAAATCCTGAATGGATTCACCAATATAGCAATGGAAACGATAATGCTTATGGAATAAAAGTTAGAGGGAATTTTGTTTATGCGACTGGTAAGGGACATAATGGCTCTAATTATGACTTTAGAACTATGGCTTTTTCTTTAAATGGGACTTATTTATGGCAATCATTATTTAATAATGATGGAGAAGATATTGCTTATGACATTGCCACGAATTTTTCAGGAATTTATGTAACAGGAAGCAGTTATTCTGGCAGTACTCAAAAAACCGCAACTATTAAGTATAACTTCGATGGTATACGTCAATGGATGAATAATGAATTTAATGGTGTAAACTATACAGTACAAACATTTGATCGTCGTGTTTCTATCGGTAATGGACCGGAGCAATACACAACAGACGTATTCACAACTGGTTATGGTATAAACTCATCTGTAAAATGCGGTCAAACTATTAGATATACAACTACTGGAGGTATTTCATGGAGACGAATATTCGAAAGTAATAATCCGGTTAGCTTCTGTGCCCTCGAAATAGATAATAATGAAAATATTTTTGTAACGGGTAACGAATTAAATGGTTCTAGCGAGCCTATTTCTGGATATACGATTAAATATGAATATACAGTTGGTTTTGCCCTATGGACTGAGAATTTAAAAGGTTCATATACACAAGTTGATTTGAGAGATATAGCAATTGACATCAATGGTGATCCTATAGTAATAGGAAAAGTAACGCCAAGTACTCCTAATAACACATTTTATATTACGATGAAATATAACTCAACTGATGGAGGTGGAGATTATTTCGTAAAGGATAAAGATGAAATCTATTCATTATCTCAAAACTATCCAAATCCCTTCAATCCATCAACACAGATTAAATTCTCAATTCCTAAAAGCAGTTTTGTTACATTAAAAATTTATGATATACTCGGAAGAGAAATAAAAGAGCTTTTAAATGAATTTAAAGAAGCTGGAAATTATAATGTAACATTTGATGGCTCTAATTTATCAAGTGGTATGTACTTTTATAAGCTTATAGCAGATGATTATACGGATATAAAGAGAATGACATTAATAAAGTAACTATGTTATAGTTAGAGGTGCCGGTTCATTCCGGTGCCTGCTATTTTATTTTCATACCTTATGTGCAGGTATTTCTTCCAAAAATAATAAGATAAAAACTGCATTTTTCCGATAGTATCAAAATCTATTTTGAGCGGTCATCCAATGGTCACTCAGCGGGCAGTTTACGGGCACTCAGTGGGCACTTTGTGGGCACTTAACAGGCAGGTTTTGGGCAGGAGTTTTTGAAAAACGGCTGTAACTTATTGCAGTATAAAGAGATAACTCCTGACCAAAGTGCTAAAAATCACCCAAAATATGGCGATTATGAGCGGGAAATGAGGTTTTCGAAAAAACACTCCTGCCCACTGGTTTTTAGTGTAAAAGTGAAGATGTTTGTCGCTATAAT
>Ga0105092_10000042_pt1 | contig 57713 bp, 47 predicted proteins | sample PPLLak2March2015_FD_87021 | JGI IMG/M metagenome (GOLD analysis project Ga0105092, IMG submission 87021) | Freshwater sediment microbial communities from Prairie Pothole Lake near Jamestown, North Dakota, USA - PPLs Lake P7 Core (1) Depth... | ecosystem: Environmental > Aquatic > Freshwater >... | reverse complement strand
TGTTTAGAGTGCTTTTTAAGCAATTTTAATCAATAGATAAATAAAGAGGTAAGGATTCCCCTCTCGAGAGGGGAGGGAGCGAAGTGGAAGGGGTGTGTTTTATAATGAGCCGGATAATCCTTCAAGTAATACTTTAACTCTCCAGTAACGGCGACAATTATTTAATACTGAATTTTTCCCATAGCGATAATAGTTAATGATATAGTGAAGTTTTATTTTGATGAAAAAGTTGCGTTTCCGGCTCTAAATCGCAAATTTTAAATCGAAAATCTCACATTTCTGACGGCGTTATCTCCTTATACTGCAATGACTTAACCCCTGTTTTCGAAAAACGATAACCCAACTTGATACCAACTTGACCCCAACTCCGGCACAACTTGACCCCAACTCCGCACTGTTTTGAACCCAACTCGGTCAAACAGAAAATGAAATCCAGCCGGCAGAACACAGATGAGGCGGATGGGATGGATTTTTGCAGATTTTTTAGCCACAGAGACCATCCCGGGGAATCGGGACTTGCAGCAGAGACATTGGAGATAAAACGGGAGAATGAATATTCTTGTCTGGTTATGAACAGAATAAATTATCCCATCAATTGTCATACCCGCGAAAGCAGTAATCCATATTTGTATAGCATTTATAATTTTCATTCAAACAAAAGACAAAAGAGAATAAAAAAGCCATTGATCCACGGATTATAAGCTATCTAGAAAAAATATACCCAAACCCCCAATTTATATTTTGTACTGTAAACAACAATTACCAAAAATCAAAAAACGTACCATGTTAAATATTAAAAAACCCTTGCATAATTATTGTAAGTTAAAGAAGAAACTAACATGGGAATATTATAGATTAACGACAATGCTGTTTTGACTAAATTAAGAAAAATCATTATATTACAGTTGATTACCTTTCAAAGAACTGCTGGTTTCACTATAGAATATTAACCTCTGGAAATTTTCTGTTTGTTATTCGCTTTGAAAAAATTTCTTTCCTAATAAGAAAATTATGGCGAAACATTTTTATTGTAATTTTTAAAATTAATAATCATTTAAAAAAAGAAGGAGAATAAAATGATTTTAGATTTTGAAAAAAAATGGAAAACAGGGCAGGTTTTAAAAATATACTTTATGAATGGAGATGAAGAAGTAAAGGAAAAGGTTTTTAGAACTGCAAATAGATGGATTGAAGAATCTGGTGCCAATTTATCTTTTGAACGTGTTGAAGAACCGCAAAATGCTGAAATTCGAGTTGAATTTGGTAAATCTACAAGATCACTTGTTGGAAATGATTTATTAAATGAAGAAATTGAGTTTTCTAATATTTGTTTTCGTGAAGCTATAGCTGAAAATTTATCTGAACAAAAAATACTGCATGAATTTGGTCATGTTCTTGGATTAATACATGAAATTTTTCATCCGTTAATACCTATTACATTTAATTATTCAAAACTAAAACAGTACTATATGCATGATCAAGGATATAGTGCAGCTGAATACGAAGCAAATGTAGGACGGACCTATAGAAAAAACGAAATCCAATATTTTGATTTTGATGAGAATTCAATAATGATGTACCCTATTCCATCAAGTACAAACGATCAAAGTATTAATTATGAACAGCCACAGGTGCTATCACAAATGGATAAAGAATTTTTGAAATTAGCCTATCCTGATGTTGAAGATAATGTTGTAGAAATAAAAAATGGAGATAATATTGAAAGGGATGTTGAAAAATATGCCCATTATGACTTATATAAATTTTGCGTTATAGATGTTTGCACCAGCGAATTTGAGTCAAAGCGTACGGCAAATTGTGTTATAAATATTTGTGGTGATATAAAAGTGGCGGTAGGGATTTTTTATAAGGAGAATGGAGGTAAAAGAGCCGGATATTATACATATTTAAGCCCCGGTAGAGAAGAAGATGCTTTAGGCACAGAATTTAGATTTGATAAAGATTTAACAGTTGGTGAATATTTAATTAGAATTTTCCCGGTTGATATAAATACAAATGGTAAATATACATTTGAATTTTCGTTGAATAAAAATCCTGATGAATAGAAAAATACAAATAATTTTCCCATTGAAAATAAGTCATCAATGTGAAAATTTCAGTATAATGTTCATAGAAAATACACCTCTCCGTTGCTGGAGGATGGAAAGAAGAAAAAAGGAAAGGATTTAAAAAATATTACACCAGGTCAGAATTGAATAAAGAAAATGAAAGTAAAATTTATTAAAGTTGATAATTGTGTCGAACGTTATTTGTTTGAAGTGTTTTGCTCTATGAAAACAAATAGCAATTATAACTCATTCGAAACACATTGATAAATGTAAGCCCTCTTTCCCAAATTTCTATTTGGGAAAGGTATCACGTAGGATTATAAATCTCTTGTCATTCCCTTACCAAATAGAAATTTGGCAAGGAGTGGTGTGGTAAAAAAATTTGGTAAGAAGTAGTAGAAGTGTGTGGAAATATTCAAATTTGAATTGGATGAATGGATACTTCCTCTTAGTGCCTTTGTGTCTTTGTGGCAAAAATTATTGTTCCCACTGTTCTCATCATACACAGACAAGAGTGTCTGTGCTACCGGTTTTACCTCCAATGTCTCAGTGTTCTCCGTGGCTAAAATAATCTGTGTCATCTGTGTTCTGCTGATTGGGTGACCCAGAGGGTACCCCCCGCCAAAGGTAGGCGGGGCAAAAGCAAGAAACGTTTATCATACATAAATATATTTACAATTTTAATATTGAAGCGGAAGCTGTATTTTTCTTATAATTAATGTTAAAATATTGAAAAATTTACACAATTATTTGCCGTTTTTCTCTGTGATTTTAATATTTTTAGGTTATTGGGACCTGCATTTCTATTTTATGTACTTCGATATTCCTATATATGATTTTGTTTCAACCGGCGAAATAATTCTATCTTTTTTACCCAAAGCTACATACATTTTTTTATATACGATAATAGTAGTATTATCGTTGATTATCAGCCGCAGCTCGGGCTTGACTACAGAGCCGTATTTAAGAAACAGCTATGATATTTTGTTCAAATCGGGAAAGGATAGACATGCCGGAGTATCTGTAACAAAAAAAATATTTTCAGCTTTTGATTTATTCGTTAAAGTGCTTTCTGTAATTATGATTTTATATTTTACAATTTATGCAATAACAGAGTGGAGCCGCAGCGGTGACAGCGTTTTTACATACAGGGTTCCTTATGTTGTGCTGATAACTATTTGGTCTTTTTTATTAATGCAGTTCATCGATTATGTCATCGAGAAAAAATATCCCGTAAAAGATGAGTTAAATATACATAACATCCTGCTGGTAATAATGCTGTTAATAACTTATCTTGCATTTATTACATTTTCGGATTTTTCCAGGGCGGTACAGACTTTAAAAGGTTTTCCCGTTTACAATATTGAGTTTACTTACCGGGATAAACAAATTACATCAGGAAAGGATACTGTTTTTATCGGGCAAACAAATAATTATTTTTTTCTGCGTGATAATTTGCAGGGAATAAATCTTATATACCGGAAATCCGAATTGAATGAAATTAAATTAAGAGAAAATAAATATGATTTTATTGAGAAATGAAGTTTCAGATATGAATAACCATGCAGTAATCCGCAGCTGCCGGACACTCCAAAATATACAATCCAAACAATTCGTCATTCGTAACTTGTCATTCGTAACTCATCATATGTAACTTGTCATCCGTAACTTGTCATCCGTAATTCGTCATTCGTAATTCGTCATTGTCCATCACCATAGCTCATGCTCTTTCGGTACTGCAGGTAATTTCTTATTTGCAAAATCCCATATATCTTCAAGCTGGCTGCTGACATAAAACCTGAACAGCAAAAATCTTCCGCTCTTGTAGCTTACTCCGCCAACGTTATCCAGCTTTGTTACCCTGCTGCCATCGTACAGGACCACTTCCTTGCCAATTTCAAGTGTATCAAGCTTAACAAAAGTCTGGTATGACGGTGACGAATATGACCCGGCATGTATCATTGATGTTTTATCATTTGTGTATTGCGGCAGAACAAATTTATTATTCCCATCCATCCAGTAATATTCATCTTCCGCCCAGCCGTTTTCAACCGGGGATGAGGTTTCTGCAAATCCATCAGGTGAAATTTTAATGTGATATTTTCCTTGTTCCTTTTCAAGTGCCGGAGCATTCTTTTTTTCATACCGGACAGTTACCCAGCCTGTATAGCCCTTCGGCAGCTCGTAGGATATGGGAGTTCTTACCGGCTGCTTGCAGGAAGAGAAAAGTAATAATGTAATAAAAAGTAAAAGCAGTAATCTGGTTTTATGTTCAATCATTTTAAAATGGATAACATGAATGGTTGCATTGGCATTCCCGGAATGCTGGTTGTCTGAATCGCAGATTACACTGATAAGGTCTGAATCACAGATTACACTGATAAGGTTTGAATCACAGATTACACTGATAAGGTCTGAATCGCAGATTACACTGATTACACTGATTATACTGATGTCACTGATTTCAATTCTCTTCACATAAACAATATCCTGTTTGGTAACGAAATTTCAATATCTGTGTCATCTGTCTTATCAGTGTAATCTGTGATTCAGACAATTAATGCAATAAAAAAAGCGGATGAAAATTTTCACCCGCTTTTTGCATTAACACGGTTAATGCACTCCATAAAAATTACTTTATATATCTTACAAACCTTATGAACTTTATAAACCTTATAAACTTTACAAACTATTTTCAGCTCGTAAGGAGATTCTCTTTCAACTGCTGTATCTTTTCGGCAAAGGATTTATCGTTGATGATTCCTTCTTCGATGCATTTTACTGCATGGATAACAGTTGCGTGATTTCTTCCTCCAAAGTGAGCTCCTATGGTCTGCAGTGAGCAATTGGTCAGCTCTTTTGCCAGGTACATTGCCGCATGCCTTGCCGTTACAATTTCCTGCCTCTTGGTTTTCAGCCTGAGCAATGCTTCATCAATATTGAAGAACTTGGATACAACTGCAATAATTGTACTTATATCCAGGTTCTGCTTGCGGTTCTTCAATACACCGAACTTCACAACGCTGCGTTTTGCTATATCAAGGTCTATCTGCATGCGTGACATCTCTGCATCGAATATAATGCTCTTCAAACATCCCTCAAGTGAACGGATATTATCTTTAATGTTCAGAGCAATGAACTCAAGCACATCATAAGTTACAGAGACTTTCTCGGCTTCACACTTTTTGTTTAAGATAGCAATTCTTGTTTCAAGGTCCGGCGGCTGGATATCAACCGTTAATCCCCACTGGAACCTGGTAATCAATCTTTCTTCCAATCCCTCAAGCTGATGAGGCGGTTTATCACATGAAAGTACTATTTGTTTCCTTAACTGGTATAGTGAGTTAAATATCTGGAAGAATGAATCCTGTGTACTTTCCTTGCCTTCAAGGAACTGGATGTCATCAACAATAAGAATATCGAGTGATTTATAATGCCTCTCAAACTCATGAACTTTATTTGAACGGATGCTTTGAACAAAGCTTGTAGTAAACTCCGGTCCTGAAATATACATCACCTTGCATTCAGGAATAGTGTTCTTCAGGTGATTTCCGATTGCCTGTATAAGATGTGTTTTACCCAGACCCACACCGCCATAAATCATCAGGGGATTATACTGTGCGCCGGGACGGTTAGAAATAGACAAAGCGGCTGCTGTGGCAAACTCATTGCTTTTGCCCTTAACAAAATTATCAAACGTGTACTCAGGATTTAACAAGCACATTGGTTTATACGATAATCCTGACGTTGAGTTATATGGTTGATGTATAGGTTCAGTCATATTTCCGTAATCATTGAAACCCAATTTTTGCTGTAAAGGTGCTGAAGAACCGGTACTTTGTTCAAAATTATTTTGATTTACAGTTATTGTGTCTGTATGATGTATATGAGTATTCTCAATTTGATATATAAGCTTGCCATCATTTCCAAGTATTGATACAAGTGCTTTTGATACAATATCACCAAAGCGTGAGATTATCATGTCATAATAATCCTGGCTTGGCACAGAAATCAGGAGAGTATTATTCTCAAATGATTTTGCCTTAATCGGCTTGAACCATGTGTTGAACTTCAGTTCAGATAAATTACTTTTTACGTTTTCCTGAATGGCAGCCCAAACCGCAGATGCCCTGGAATCATCCTCGTTATTAACATGTGACGAGCTGCTTATAAACTCATTTTGAAAATTTAGTATAGACACTTACTCAGTTATTTGATTATAATATATTAACAAAACTAAATTCGGGCTTAGAAATTACTTTAAGAAAGACAGATTTATTAGTCAAAAATTATTGTATATAAATTATTAGTTAACAATAGTATAGAATCGTAACTTATTATAATAAAAGACTTAGCACTTTTGTGAACACATATTAACAATCATTGTTAATAACTCGTAATTTAAAATTTTATTAAAGTCTTTTTCAATCGATTATTGTACTTTGTTAACGGTTGTTGACAATCTATTAACATTTTTTTAAGTACAATTACACAAACATAATAATTAAATTTGCTTCAACTGTCAAGAGTTGTCCGCACAATTTTAATCTATTTTTATCAAATATTTAACAATTAAAAAATATTTTTTTCACATAATAATTTTGTTAAAAAATGGTGAAAAATATTAACTGAATGTTAAAATCAAAATAAATAAATCTAAATTCAGGTTAATGAAAAAGATGGAAGATGCAATATAAACTATACACCGGTTTTTCAATTCATATGGTATATTATACTAATAGTATATCTGAATCGCCGTTTTTAATGTAACGTTTTACCATTAATCATGAATTATTAACATTATTAATGATTATTTTATGCAGGTAATAATCATGAAATGTAATTGAAAATCCCATACTTCAATAATCAGGTAGATTATTTTACAGAGTAGTAGTATGTGAGGAGAATTTTATGATTTGTTGTTATTCATCAGATTCTTTTTAATTTTAAATTAATGACAATCGTTTCTTTAGACATATTGTATCCCTTTTTCATTGTTAAATCGAACAAATTGGTATATCTTTTAGGTTCTAAAAATGCATACACAGTTATCAACAATATTTGCACCGGCATCGCTTATCGGTGAATCAAGCGTTTCCGTAATCAGGATTAGCGGTAAAGATTCATTTGAAATAATATCATCAATATTTACTGTAAATCGTAATAAGCTTGAGCCGGTTAACATTTCATCTATAAGTGCCAACACAGTTCATCACGGATACATTTTTTCCGGTGATGAGATAATAGACGAAGTGGTTTGCTCATTTTTTAAAGCGCCGCATTCATTTACAGGTGAAGATGTGGTAGAAGTTTCCACTCATGGCGGATATTATGTGTATAGATCTGTCAGCAGGCTGCTGGCAGAAAAAGGATGTGAACCTGCTGAACCGGGTGAGTTTTCCAAGCGTGCTTTTTTAAACGGCAAAATGGACCTTGCACAGGCAGAGGCAATATCTGATTTGATAAGAGCTAAGACTGAATTAGCCTCAAAAGCGGCTATTAAACAACTGAGCGGATATTTATCGAATTATGTAAAAGAATTAAGAACTGAGCTGATAAACTACTGTTCGTTAGTGGAATTAGAGCTTGATTTTGCAGAAGAGGGACTGGATGTAATTCCAAATGATACGTTGTTAAAGGGAATTGACAAAATTACACAAAATATAGACAATTTGGCAAAATCTTATAATACGGGAAGAATTATTAAAGATGGAGTTAATCTGGCAATTATTGGTAAGCCAAATGTTGGTAAATCAAGTATTTTCAATTATTTACTTCAAACAAACAGAGCAATAGTCAGCCACATTCCGGGAACTACGCGTGATTATATTGAAGAACTTTTGATTCTGGGCGGAGTGGTATTTAACCTGATTGATACGGCAGGGATAAGAGAGACTGATAACATAGTTGAAAAAGAAGGTGTAAGACGTTCTTATGAAAAAATAAATGAAGCAGATATTGTGCTTGAAGTTCTGGATTTATCCGATGATGGAAATATTAACAAGGATAATGCTGTTAGCAATGGAAGGTTGATTGTCAGGAATAAGCTAGATCTTGTAAAGTATAAACCGGATGGTTTAGCCGTCTCGGCAGTAACAGGGGAGAACATGCAGAAACTTCAGGAAGAGCTGGTGAGAAGAGCAAATGAACTTGTTGCTAAAAACGAAAATACTGAACTAGTAATAACTAATGAAAGGCACAAGTCTCTTTTGTTGAAATCATGTGAATATCTTGTTAATGCCCGAAAGTTGGTTTTAAGCGATTCGGGTAATGAGCTTATATCCATAGAAATAAGAGAAGCGATGAATGCCCTGGAGGAAATCATTGGAAAAACAACAAATGTTGATATCCTAAACAACATCTTTTCAAAGTTCTGTATAGGAAAGTAGCTAGCATATTAACAATGTTTCACGTGAAACATGAAAAACGCTGTTTTTAGCATATTTTATGTTTCACGTGAAACAATTTTAATTCACAAACAGGTAGATAACAAATGTTTCACGTGAAACATTTTACAAATGACTGAAAAAATAAAGAAATATTACGATATTATTGTTATTGGTGCAGGGCACGCAGGCATAGAAGCTGCATGGACTGCCTCGCGTATGGGATGCTCTGTGGGAGTCGTTACCATGGATTTGGATGCTATTGGGAGGATGTCTTGTAATCCTGCTATCGGCGGCACTGCAAAGGGTCACCTTGTAAAAGAGATTGATGCTCTAGGGGGAGCTATGGGGAGGATTGCAGATGAGACGGGTATTCAATTCAGGATTTTGAACCGCTCTAAAGGCCCCGCTATCTGGTCACCTCGGAGTCAGAATGACAGGGAATTGTATTCCAAAGCTGCTAAGGAATACCTTCTGAGCTGTGAAAATGTAGAACTGATTCAGGATACTATTGATGAGCTTTACGTTGAGGAAGGAAAAATTAAAGGAGTATTAACTTCATTCGGTTATAAAATTGGATGTAAGGCAGTGGTTATATCGAGCGGTACTTTCCTTAACTCCATCATGCATACAGGTCACAGTAAAACCGAAGGCGGCAGATTTGGCGAGAAGACATCAAAAGGATTATCCAAATATTTGGCTGAAAAGGGTTTTATTACAGGGAGATTAAAAACCGGTACACCACCCAGATTAGACAAAAATACAATAGATTTTAATTCAACTGAGGAACAGGCAGGGGATACCGAGCCAATTCCTTTTTCCATGTTTACAAATGGTAGTTTTCCTAAGCAGAGACAAATCTCATGCTATCTCACTTACACAAATTCAAAAACGCATGAATTGTTAAGAACCGGCTTTGATGATTCGCCAATGTTTACCGGAAGAATCACAGGCATTGGACCCAGGTATTGCCCTTCGATTGAAGATAAAGTTTTCCGTTTTTCCGATAAGCCGCGTCACCAGATATTTCTTGAACCCGAGGGATTGGAAACAAACATTGTCTATATGAACGGCTTCTCATCAAGCCTGCCTGCTGATATTCAGTATAAAGCAGCAAAAACAATCCCCGGTCTTGGGAATGTAAAAATGCTTCGCCCGGGTTATGCTGTGGAATATGATTTCTTTCCAACACAGCAAACAAAGCTTACACTTGAAACAAAGCTGATTGAAGGATTATATCTTGCCGGGCAGATTAACGGCACATCCGGATATGAAGAAGCTGCTGCACAGGGGTTGATTGCGGGAGTTAATGCTGCACTGAAAATCCGGGGAAAAGAACCATTTATTTTAAAACGTTCTGAAGCATATATCGGAGTTCTGATTGATGATTTGATAAATAAATGCCCCGAAGAGCCTTATCGTATTTTTACTTCATGTGCTGAATACCGCCTGATATTAAGACAGGATAATGCAGATTTAAGACTCTCCAAGTACGGAAAAGAATTTGGTCTAATACCGGATGAAAAATATAATTCCATAAGCAATAAGCAGGAATTAATAAACGAAGGCATAAAATATTTTAAATCAGCTCACTTGCAGCCGGCAGCAGTTAATGATTTCTTTTTATCAAATAATTCCACTCCAACATCTCAGTCGGAAAATACAGCACAGATGATAAAAAGAAATGAAATTAAGCTTAAGGATTTCATTCAAATTGATGCGTTTAATGATAATAATTTGATTGCTCAAATCAGAAGCAATAATTCTGTAATTGAGCAAATTGAGATTGAATTGAAATATGAAGGATACATGAAGAGAATGTATGACCAGATTAGCTCATTTAACAGTGCTGAAACTGTACACATTAGCGAAAACTTTGATTTCAGCGGAATTAAATCATTATCAACCGAGGCAATGGAAAAGTTAAAAAAAGTCAAACCGAGTTCGCTGGGACAAGCTGCCCGAATCTCGGGTGTTTCGCCTTCGGATGTTTCTATTCTTGCAATATATTTAAGAGGATGAATATAACAGAAATCACATTCACGGATAAAGAAAAACAGTTCAATGATATGGTAATGTATTGGAATGATAAAATAAATATTGTTTCAAGAAAGAAAGAGAATGTGTATGACCTGATTGAAGACAGCAGGTTGTATCTTGATTACATTGATAATGATAAAAGCAAAAGTTTACTGGACCTTGGCACGGGCGGGGGCTTTCCGGGAATCGTGATTAAAATACATAAACCTTTACTCAATGTTACACTGGTTGATTCAATCTCAAAGAAGATTAATGTTGTAAAAGATATTATATCAAAGCTTCAGTTAAATAATATAACAGCAGTAAGCTCGAGGGCTGAGGACCTGGGCAAAAGAAGTCCGTACAAAAAATCCTTTGATTATATAACAGCCCGCTCTGTTGCACCGCTTGACAACCTTGTAAAATGGTCAGTTAATTTACTAAAGCCCGGCGGCAGATTAATTACTCTTAAAGGTAGCGACATAAACGACGAGATTAAAAACGCCAGAAAGAATTTATCTGTTGATAATATAGATACTTATGAAGTTCTGAACCACAGAAGTATTACGATTGTGAAATTTTAATTACAATATTTTAGAGACATAATATTAATAACTGTTTGTCATTTGATAAGTATCATCTTCTTCACATCTGTAAATCCATCGCATTCAATCTTATAAAAATATAAACCCGATGAATAATTGGTCCCATCCCATTCAACATTATAACTTCCTGCACTTTGTTTTTCATTTACAAGAGTTCCTATTTCTCTTCCCAATGCATCAAAGATAGTTAGCTTAACGTAATTGTTAATTGGTAATTGATAATGGATAATTGTTTTAGGATTAAATGGATTGGGATAATTTTGCGATAAGTAAAATTTTTCAGGTACATTTTTTTCATTAGCTATGATCCCTATAGGTTCTGCAGAAGTATCAATACTTAAATTATAATACATTCCACCCATACCAAAATGATTTACATGCACTTTATCACCGCTTCCTATAACTGTCGTTCCATCGTCAGATATACTGCATCTTAAGAAAGAGCCGGAATCACTTACTGCAAAAATTGGAATATTTATATTTGCAGTTGTTTTAAATACCAGCAAATTCGGAAGTGAAGGGTCTCCATATTTACCTCCTGTTGCAGCACAAAGTATTTTCCCGTTTTTTGAAAATGAAACATCATTTACACCTTCACAGCTATCAGTATGAGTCCAAATTGGATTATTTCCTGAATACACTCTATAAAATTTAACTTTTCCACAATAGATATAATTCTGATAATCTATAAAATTCAATGTTCCGGCAGCCACCATTGAGCCATCTTCCGATACATCTACACAATTTATCCAGTTATATCTTTCACCCGGAGGTTCCTGATCTTCCCATAAGTATTCATAAGTATTTCCATTCCATTTATAAATTCTTACATATCCATAATAATTAGCTATAGCTAAAATAGAGCCATCCCCGCTTATTCCCTGACTCCATCCAAAACCGTTATTATTATGATAATAGGGATTATTCCAGTTCCAATAAATCATTTCTCCTGTAGAAACATTTATTATGAAAAATTTATAGTAATTTGATACAATAGCCAAGGAGTCATTTCCTGATATCCTTATTCCTGAAATTCCTTGGTATTGAATATTCACGGAAGAATCTATCGGAATTTCCGTTAGCCATATTGGAATATTTGAATCCTTATTAAAACCTAATAAATATTTAGCCTCAGGTATATTCGGATATCTATTATTTAACGCACAAATTATGAAATTTCCTGAATTTGTTATGGCTACCGTACTTGTTTGATAAAATGTGTATGGTATTTGGTAATTCCAAATTAGCGAGCCATTTAATCCATTGAATAAAAAAATAAAAAAATCGAAGTCGCTGGCAACTACGTAATCTCCGGATGAAGAGCTGGACACACTGTTTCTATTACCCATATTTTGTTCAGGCAGCTTGTATTCCCAAAACGGTAAAGGATTGACACTATAATTACAAGGAAAAAAATTTATATTATTGTAACATGAAACCCTATCTAAATTCATCTCCCATGCTACAAGAGAATATAAACCATTCCCGGTTATATCATTACTTAAGCTTGTTGAATAATGCTCATGAACGCAATACCTTACAAATGATTTATTATTGTACCGTCCAAATTGTGTATTATTTTTTTGTGAGAACGCCTGCTTATTATTTCTATCAATATTTTTATCATTAAAATTTATTAACTTCAGCCCGGGGTATAAAGATATTTGACCATTTTTAAAATGATATCCAACCATATTCTCATCTTGTAATTGAGAGTGCGTGATTAAACAGGAAAAAATTAATAAATAAATTATTTTCATTTTACTTTTAAAAATTAGATGGACTGTTGAAAGCTTGTAATGTTTACGTCCTTTCAGCAGTCCGGGATTAATAAAATTTAATCAACACCAATCATAAGTACATCAACATACTTATAGCTTTCTCCATCCCAATAAAATTCATTATGCCCCTCAAAAAACGGAGTTGAAGCATCTACACGCCACCATCCCACTGGTAAATCCATACCTTCCCAGTAAAAACCTGTCAATCCATTTTCATCTGAATCCCCATTAAAGTGAACATAACCGGTTGGCAGATATTTAACATAAACATGTGCATAAGGAACAGGTTGATTATTATTCAAATGATCAAATATAATCAACCAGCATGTAGAACAAGATTCATCTGTGCTGCCGGATTGTCCTTTGGCTTGGAATCCTATTTTATCATTCATAGGATTATCTGTACAGCTAATAAAAAGAATCAATGAGATAATGAAAGATGAGAGTAAAGCTAATTTTAATTTTAACATGATTTATTCCTTTCATATAATAATTGATAATTATACAGAATAGGAAAGGAAAGGAAAGGAAAGGAAAGGAAAGGTAAGGAAAGGAAAGGAAAGATTCCGGTAATTAATGAACCTATTACCTTATCGGCTTATCCTTTTTACCAACTTAAATATAAACAGAAATTTTAAGCTTTTCAATATCAACAAATTATCGCAGCAATAACTAAATTTCCTGAAAATATTTTTGTATCATATCTGTTCTGTTCAATCCTTATTTTTGCATTATGAATGAAACAACAGCCCAAAAGAAAAAACGAGCATTGAAAATATTCGATATTCTTAATTCAGAATATCCGGATGCAAAGTGCCATCTGAATTATGAAAATCCTTTCCAGCTTTTAATATCAACAATGCTTGCGGCACAATGTACTGACGAAAGAGTTAATGTGGTTATGGATGAATTATATAAAAAATATAAATCACCGGATGATTTCGTAAACGTAAAATCGGAGGTTCTTGAAAAAGAATTAAGCTCAATAAATTTCTACAGGAATAAAACAAAAAGCGTTCAAGCATGCTGCAAAACATTGGTTGATGATTTTGGCGGGAAAGTACCCGGGACAATGGAAGAGCTTACAACTCTTGCAGGTGTAGGCAGGAAAAGTGCCAATGTTGTGCTTGGAAATTGTTTCGGGCAGCCGGCGATTATGACTGATACGCATTTAAACAGGGTTTCTCAGCGGCTCGGACTTGCAGAAAACGATAAACCGGAAGCCATTGAAATGGAATTGAAAGCATTAATACCTGAAAACTTGCAAACAAAATACTCGCATTTAATTGGTGAGCATGGAAGACAGATCTGCAAAGCAAAAAAACCGCTGTGTGAAGAATGTTGTGTTAATAAGCTTTGTTTTTATTATAATGCAAATAAAAATGATTAAAAAATTACACTCTGACACAGCCGGAGAATTCCTTAATATATTTGAGCTTCACCGGGTAAAACCTGATTATAATGCTTTATGTGAGATTGTTTATAAATATATGTTGAGAGTCCCGTTTGAAAATATTTCCAAAATATATTATAAACAAAAATCCGGCTACGAATTTTTCCCTGACATAAAGCTCTACCTGGAGGGTATAGAGAAATATAATTTTGGCGGAACATGCTATGCAAACAATTATTACCTGTACCTCCTGCTTCAATATCTGGGGTACGAAGTAAAAATTTGCGGGGCAGATATGAGCAGTCCTGATGTTCATCTTGTTATTATCTTAAATCTGGATGGTAAGGAATACTTAATCGATGCCGGTAACGCAGCACCATTTCTGAAACCGATGCCTTGCGATTTGAATGTTGATTATGTCATTAATCACGGAGTTGATAAATATATATTGAAACCAAAAGATGAAAACGGAAATCCAAGGATGGAATTGTATAAAAATGGGCAATTGAAACATGGTTATACTGCAAAACATAAAGCAAGAGATATTTCGGAATTCAGTGAAATTATTGCGGGCTCATTTGGTGACGATGCTCTTTTTATGAATTCACTGCTTTTGGTAAAATTTTTTAATAATAAAACCATTACAATAAACAATTATTCTTTTAAAGAATCTTCTGAAAACAAAACTGTATTAAAAGAGCTGCATTCAAAAGAGGAATTAATTGAATGCATTGTAAAATATTTTACAATGCCTGAAGATATAGTTTCACAGGTTATAAACAGCTTAAAAGAATTCCGTAATACATGGGATTAATTGATTTTTACTTAAACGTTTTGGGCAGATATGATTTTTACTTAACTAAATATTTTAATCTAATTTGAATGAATAACTTAGACAATATCGATTTTTCAAAAATAAAATTTGTTCTGATGGATATGGATGGCGTGCTGACAGACGGTACGGTTTTATATTCATCCGATGGTGAAGAGATAATAAAAGTATTCAGTGTTTACGATGGATACGGCATAGAGCGCGGGCACAGGCATGGATTGAAATTCGCAATAATTTCCGGAAGAAGTGCTAAGGCAAATGAACACAGGGCAAGGAAGCTGAAAATTGATATATTATACCAGGATTGCGGTGATAAAGTAGCTGCATATAATGAAATTATGAAAAAATTCGGCCTGGAACGTGATAATTTTTGTTATATCGGTGATGAAATATTTGACCTGCCGCTGCTGAATGAAGTTATGTTCAGTTGTGCACCGGCTAATGCAGTGGATGAGGTGAAGGAAGCTGTTGATTATGTTGCAATCAAAGAGGGCGGTAAAGGAGCTGTGAGAGAAATAATCGACCTTATTTTACGAAAGAGAAATTTAATATAATGAACCTGAACGGACAAGCGGAATTCCCGCGAAAATTGACTGCATTGGAAATTGAGCAGTTAAATTTCCTGCTGCCGGAAAACATTGATGTTTATAATAAATACCGTATAAGAATAAAATCATTATACGTTATTGGGCAGGGGAGATTAGGCGAAGGGAATTATATATTAGGTAAAATTGGCGACGTACCCGACCTGTCTTATTCATCACTTCCTGTGTTTGCAAGCGGGCAGATTGTATATGAAGATGCTAAAGTACAGGTGACACTCCACGAGGAATTTGATGAACAAATAGAGTTTTCAATCAATATTATAGCAGGTGATAATGTAAGCGAAGACAGTAAAGTTACCGGCGGCTGGACATATTCAACATGGAAACCCGGTGATAAATCACCATTTACGGGCGACGAACTAAGAACGGTCAATATTGCAGAAAAGAAAAATGAAATGCTGCTTGTGCTTTCAAAAGTAAATCACTCCATATGGCTTTATGAAGATGCTAAACAATATAACCACATAATTCCCGTTACAAATTTTATTAATGAGCTGCTGAGGGGGAATACATCAATCGACAGAACAAAGGGAATCAACATGAATTACATTTTTGATAACCTGAATAAGTTCAAAGATGGTGATTTCGTGAAAGCCCTTGTGCAGTATAATAAACAATGGCATAAGGTGAATCTTAGCAAAATAGAATTAAAACCCATAAAAGAAAAAGCAAGCTTGTTTTCGAAGATTTTCAGGAAATAGCCCAATAAAGCATCCCCGCGAACGCATGTCATTCCCGCGAAGGCGGGAATCCATAAATAATGATACGAACAATTTTTCCAATTGGAATATTGTGCTGCAAATTATCCTTGGTTAAAAAATATTTCTGATGATATGATTCATACTTACTAATACACCTTACGCAAAAGTGTAATCATAGGGTAAGATTTTAGTTTTTATTTATAATTTCAGCTCCTGTCCTCACCCCCCGACCCCCTCTCCTATGATACATGAGAGGAGAGGGGGAGACTATAGTTTAAAGAACTTGAGTAATAATAAAATCTTAAAAGTAAAAAGAACTCCCCCTCTCCTACCGCTTATCATAGGAGAGGGGGTCGGGGGGTGAGGACAGGAGCTGAAATTACCTGTATTTTTTTTTCGTAACAAATTGATTTATGAATTGCTAAGGTGAATTACTAATACAAGTGGATTCCCGCCTTCGCGGGAATGACATATGTTCAGGGGAATGACATATGTTCAGGGGAATGACATGGTAGGCGGATAGACAAGTTAATAAAAAACCCGTTATCATTTTGATAATGATAACGGGTTTAATAAAAATTTTCGGTTGATTGAAGAGATACCCGCTTTCGCGGGTATTATAACCTCTACACAAATTTTGATATCAATATCGATATTGACAATAACAATCCAAACATCAAATGCAGTTGTGCGGTTTGTACATCAAGCATTGCAATTTTTGCTGAATTATCAACCTGCACACCCCTTATAGCAGTCATGTTTTTTATTGCCGGGGGCAAACTTAAAAATACAAGTAATGCCCAGGGCGAAAGTACGTTAAACACAACAAGTCCAACTACAATTATGTATGCTCCGATAATTAATGTTAAATATTCTGCTTTAGCATAAGCACTTCCCATAACACCTGCCAGGGTTTTAATTTTTGCATCCCTGTCATGCTTAATATCACGCAGGTTATTTGCCTGAAGAATTCCCGCTACCAAACACCCAATTGGCAACGATGTGTAAAGTACTGAAGGATTATAAGTGCCGGTTAAAGCATAATATGTACCAACCACCATAAAGGGACCCATGAGTGCAAAAACAAAAATATTTCCGAGAGCATAATATTTGTATCCTATTGGCCAGCCGGAATAAAAGAATCCGCCTAATATACCGGCAATACCGAGGTAAAGGATAATTTCACCTCTGGCAAAAATTATAGGCAAGCCAAGCAGGAATGCAGCTGCGAAAAGTATTATACCGCCTTTGAAAACTTGTTTCGGCTCCAATAATCCATCGGTTATAACCCGTGAACCGCCGAAGCTGTCTTTTGTATCTACGCCTTTTATAAAATCGTAATAGTCCCCTATAAGATTTGTAGCTGCATGCAGCAGCAGCGAAGATAGCATAATAAAAGGAAGCAGGTACCACAATGCAGGTCCCGTGCTGAATAAAAGGGCAAGCATCGCTCCAACAACGCAGGGAATCATGGATGCAGTGAACGAAAATGGCCTGGTTCCTTGTATCCATATCTGTAATTTAGATTTTTGAGTTTCGTTTGCCATAAAACTTATTGTTTTTTGTTAATTTTTCAATAATAAAGAACAAAAATAGTAACTTTTTTGGTAAAATACAGGGAAATAGTTTATAGAGTTGGGAGTTCAAGAGTTGGGAGTTCAAGAGTCGGGAGTCGAAGAGTTGGGAGTTCAAGAGTTGGGAGTTCAAGAGTCGGGAATTCAAGAGTTATGAGTTTGAATGTACCGGTAAATTTTGATGTATTGGAAATCTACTTATTAAACCGGAGCTTACATCAGATCATATGTAGAAAATATATGTAGATACTTCATTTAATTTGATAATTTGAACTTAAATAATTCCAGTTTTCGTGTTTTTTAAGTAAGCCTGATACTACCTAATGATTCACAACTCCTGAACTCACAACTCTAGAACTCACGACTCCTGAACTCACGACTCTTGAACTCACAACTCTTAAACTCTCAACTCTATTAACCCTTTCTGCTTCTTGCAACATGCTTCTGCATATCAGCTCTTTCCAAAAAGTCCCGTACTATCCTGTCATCGGTTGTTTGCAGTTCTGACGGTGTGCCTTCCCAGTGGATAATGCCTTCAAACATCATTGCAACCCTGTCAGCAACTTCATACACACTGAAAATATCGTGTGTAACTACAATTGAGGTTACCTGCAGTTTTTCATTTTGAGCAATCGAATCTATTAAGCTGTCAATAGAATCACTTGTAATGGGGTCAAGTCCTGTGGTGGGTTCATCATATAAAATAAATTCAGGATTACATGCAAGAGCACGTGCAAGCCCGACTCTTTTTTTCATGCCGCCCGACAGCTCTGATGGCTTAAGATTTTCTATTCCTTTAAGATCAACCAAACCAAGCTTTTCTGTAACTATCCTGTCAATTTCAGCTTGCGGCAGGTCATTATTTTCTACAAGTCCAAGCCCTATGTTTTCGGCAACTGTCATTGAATCGAACAACGCCGCACTTTGAAAAAGAAAGCCAAACCTGTTCCTGATTTGGTAAATTTCTTTTTCATTCATTTTTGTAACATCCTGACCGTCTATTAAAACTTCACCGCTGTCGGGTTTCAGTAAGCCGATAATATGCTTAAGCAAAACGGATTTACCGCATCCGCTGCTTCCTATAATAACGGTAGTTCTGCCTCTATCAATAGTAAGATTTACGCCCCTAAGCACCTGCTTAGTGCCAAAACTCTTTGTGAGATTTCTTATTTCAATCATAAATTAGCAATTAACAATTAGCAATGAACAATGAGCAATTATCATTGAGCAATTGACAATTAGCAATGAACAATGAGCAATTATCATTGAGCAATTGACAATTAATACTTAATAATGAACCATTGACGATTCAATTTATTTATTTCGAAAACCATTAATTTAAATATACTGCTATTTTTCAGTATTTGTTTTTAAAATTGAATATAAAATTTTGCATATTTCATCTGCTTCATTCATTAAATCATTAAAATCTTTTTCCTGTGATGGCATCTTTGCTTGGGTGTCCTTTATTAATCTTAACCAATATTTAGTCTCTTTAGCTTCCTTGAAGGAAATATTTAACTTATAATAAAAATCTTTTTTAGTATGACCACCTTGAGCTTCTTCTGCATTTGCCCCAATTGAAGTAGCGGCTCTTACAAGTTGCTTTACAAGAACATAGTTCTCAATAGACCTATCAAGAAATTTTACAGTTTTGAGAGCATGAACAGCAAAGTTATAGCTTTTGTCAATTATAATATTATCTTTCATTTTATTTAAATAAAGTTAATAATTGGTTTAATTGAAAATTATTAATTCATATATAACTATTCATTTCTCATTGATATTGTAAATTGCTCATTGCCTCAAGCTTATTAAGCATTGCTCATTGTTCATTGCTCATTGTTCATTGCTCATTGGTCATTACCTCACGCTTAATATGTATTGCTATTTGTTCATTGCTAATTGCTCATTGTTCATTGCTAATTGCTCATTGCCAACAGCTTTCTTCTCAAAACTTCAAGTGCCATTTTTGCCATTACTTCTTTATTTCGCAGGCGGTCTTTGGTGAAGATAAATTCTTTTGCAAAAGTGATGTCTTTATCGGAATACCCTATCCACACAAGCCCGACAGGTTTTGTTTTAGTTGCACCGGTTGGTCCTGCAATGCCGGTTGTGGATATGCCAATATCGGCACCAAGTGATTTTCGTGCTCCTTCTGCCATTTCCATTGCAGTTTGTTCACTTACAGCCCCGTATTTCTTCAATGTATCTTTTCTTACTCCGAGGAATTTAATTTTTGCTTCATTTGTATAAGTAATAATTCCATCAAGAAAATACTCTGAGCTGCCTGAAACATTTGTAATCTTTGATGAAACTAATCCGCCCGTGCATGATTCTGCAGCAGATAATTTTAATTTTCTTTCACGGAGAAGCTTTCCTGTAACTTCTTCAAGCTGTTCTTCGGAATATGAATAAATAAATCTGCCAGCTCTGCTGATTAGTTTTTTTACAGCCAGCTTCAATTCCCTATCCGCTGTTTTTGGATTAACTGCATCAACGGTTACTCTGAGCCGTACTTCAAAATTCGCAGGAAGGAATGCAAGCTTAACAACAGCTTTCTTTGTGGATTTAATAATATCATCAATATTCCCTATGCGTTTAGAAAGCATTGATTCGGAAATACCGATAGTATGAAGTGTTTTTTCTTTTAAAGTTCTTCCGGATTTAACTTCTTTTTTTAATAAAGGCAGGAGATGTTTGTTAGTGATGTAAACCATTTCATGCGGTACCCCCGGCATTGAAACAAGTATTTTCCCGTTTTTTCTCAAAAGCAGACCGGGAGCAGTACCAACCTTATTCCTCAATATCTCTGCGGCTTCAGGAAGCATTGCCTGGCGTATATTTGTTTCAGGCATTTTAATTTTTCTGCGCCGGTATAATGATTTAACGTTTCTTAATACATCATGATTAAGTACAAGCCTGCTTTTGAAAAACTTAGCTAAGCAATGGATTGTAATATCGTCATGTGTGGGACCTAATCCGCCTGTTACAACAACGACATCAGATGTTTTAAATGCAGAATGGATTTCTTTAATAATTGTGGATTCATCATCGGGAACAGTCACTACCCTGTCAACAGAGACGCCTATAGAAAATAAAGATTTGCTAAGAAAAGAAGCATTAGTATTAATAACCTGTCCTATAACGAGTTCATCGCCGATAGAAATGATTACGGCCTTCATTAAACCATGAGTTTTATGAACTTATGCCAAATAAAATGAGATACGACGGAAGATAAAATTCCTGCATAAAAAGCCGACACAATATCATCCATCATAATCCCGAAGCCGGTTTTTTTATCATCAAAATACCTGGCAGGCCACAATTTTATAATATCAAAAATGCGGAAGAAGATAAAGCTTACTATACCAAAGGTCAGCTTTGTGTAGAAATTCAGTGTTGGATCAAAAGATTTAAATTTAATGAACTCAACCATTATGTACCCGACAAGGAAAGTAAACCACAGACCGACAATTTCATCGATAACAACTTCAGCGGGGTCATCGCCGTATCTTTTTACCATAAGCTGGGAAAAGACAATACCGATAAAAAACCCTGCGACAATAGCGAGAGATAAAACCCAGTAGCTTGAAAACCCGGGTATTAAAAAAATAAGAAGCCCTACTACGCTTCCGAAAGTGCCTGATGCAAACGGAATGTATCCAGTGAAAAGCCCGCTGCCTACTATTTTAACTATTAATGACACCTTTTCTTCTTCATTAACAGGGTTTCTACCTTTTAATAATCTAAAATTCATTCTGCCTGTGTTTTCGCCAATTTCGAATTTGCCGGTTCTTTTGATTCAAATATATATGCAATGCCGCTTGCTGCCGTTAAGATGGTTATTATCAGTATAATATAATAATTTATGTTCGAAAATAGTAAGCTCTTAAAATAATTTCCGCTAACTGTTCCGGTGAAAATTATAGACAAAGCCATTACACCGATGATGATGAATATGTATGTCATTTGTATAAAAGTTTTTGTCTTCGATATCATTGATGTTTTAAATTCTTTCCCGCATAGTTCACTGTATGACCTGGCAAGAGTTAAAATTATATCGCGTAATATTATTATTGCTATTAAAATACCAAACGGAATAATAACTTCATTTCCCAAAAACGCAGGCACTCTTTGCTTTAGAATATAAAAAGCAATAAGCGCAGATGAAGTAAGTATCTTATCGGCAAGAGGATCCAGAAACTGCCCCCATCTTGTTTTAAAGCCGTACTTCCTTGCATACCAGCCGTCATACCAATCTGTTAATGCAGCAATAGTGAAGACAAAAAACGAAATTGCTATAAGCGTATTGCTTGATGACAAGAACAAAAACACGAATACAGGGGAAAGAAGAATTCGTAATATACTTAATGTATTTGGAAAGTTCATTAATTACCAATCCCCCCTACCGGGATTTGTTCTACTTTATTAAATTATGCAAATATCATACTTAATAATAGAACGTTCAATGTATAATTAAATATGGTTTAAACTCTTTCCCATATTGAAGCAATGCCCTGCCCAACTCCAATACACATTGTAGCAAGCCCGAAACGTGAATTTCTTCTTTCCATTTCATAAAGTAAAGTTGTAATTAACCTTGCACCGCTCATGCCAAGCGGATGCCCTAAAGCAATTGAGCCGCCGTTAACATTTACTTTTTCTCTGTCCAGGCCAAGCTCATCAATACAAGCAATGGATTGAGAAGCGAAAGCCTCGTTAAGCTCAATGAGGTCAATGTCTTCAATTTTTAACCCTGCCCTCTTAAGGGCTTTTCCGGTAGCAGGTATTGGCCCCAGCCCCATGCAGTCCGGCTGAACCCCTGCAACTGCTGAAGCGACAAATCTTGCACGGGGTGTGAAATTCAGCTCTTTTATTTTATCTTCCGATACAAGCAGTAAAGCACTTGCACCGTCATTTATTCCCGATGAATTGCCTGCGGTGACCGTGCCGTTCTCTTTTACAAATGCGGGCTTAAGCTTTGATAGCTTTTCCATTGTAGTATCAAGACGCGGGAATTCATCAACATCAAATATTTTTACCCCATCTCTTGTTACTATCTCAACCGGTGTTATTTCATCTTTGAACTTACCTGATAAAATTGCTTCTTTAGCTCTCATTTGTGAAATACATGCAAATTCATCCTGCTTCTCACGTGATATTTTATAGCTTGATGCGACATTCTCTGCTGTTTCACCCATTGAAAACGGGTAATACATTTTTGCAAGCTTCGGATTTGTGAATCTCCACCCTATGGTAGTATCATATATTACCGGTGTTCTTGAAAACGGCTCGCTTGATTTCGGCATAACAAAAGGCGCTCTGGTCATTGATTCCGTTCCACCTGCAATGATAATATCACCTTCCCCAAGAGCGATTGCTCTGGCACCGTCAATAACCGCCTGCATACCCGAGCCGCACAGACGGTTAACAGTTGACCCGCCGACAGTAATGGGAAGCTCTGCTAATAGAGCACTCATTCTGGCAACATTCCTGTTATCTTCCCCTGCCTGGTTAGCACAACCAAGGATAACATCTTCAATTAATTCCTTGTTAATACCCTTGGCATCAAAGTTTCTTCTAACTATTTCTTTAATAACACCTGCCGCCATATCATCAGGTCGAACATCCTTCAGGGTGCCGCCGTATTTCCCAATTGGAGTACGTGTGGCATCTACTATAAAAACATCTCTTTTTTGCATAAAAAAATGCTGATTTCTAATTAATTTTTGCAAAAATACCAATTATGGAGCCAATTAACAAGTTAAGAGTTGGGAGAGTTCTGAGAGTTCTGAGAGTTGGGAGTTCGGGAGTATGAGAGTTCGAGAGTTGGAGTTCGAGAGTTGGGAGTTCGAGAGTTTAAGCTATCTACAAAGATTATCCGTTTTATTGTTATTAGCAAAGGGTATGATGTTAATTTACGTTTGGAGTTGTTTAAAAAATCTATTGTATAATCCCCCATTCACCTATATCTAAATCAGCAATCCCTTGTCAATCAGCTATAGTCACTCCCCAACACTAACTCTTTAACTCTCTAACTCTCTAACTCCCAAACTCCCAACTCTCAAACTCCGAACTCTCTGAACTCTCCGAACTTTATAAACTCGAAAATGTTTTCTTAAAATATTATATTTATTATTCAATATAACCTTTTTAACAAATATTATGAATAAAGCAAAATTTTTCATTTCATTATTAATTATCATTTCGGTTTCTCTAAGCTGCTCTTTGTTTAATTCATTGAAGGAAAAGATTTCTTCAAAAAAAGATAAGGAACAGAAGTGGGAAGATACCGATAAAGAAGAAACCGTAAGTGAAAACTCCGGGCTTGACCTGGCGTTTTACAATAAGTACATCGAAGTAATTAATAAAGTACAGGAATCTATTGAGAATATACACAAATCATACATAGAAAATGTACCTGACCCTAAATCATTGAGTAAGTCTTCTTTTATTCTTGTCATAACTGCGGATATGTATGTTAATAATCTTGAAAGGGATGTTAAGGAATTTAAGCGGTCATTATATGATAATGGGGAGCTGTCAAAGCTGGAGACGGATAATAAGGAAATGAAAAATGATATTGAAAACGAATTCAGGCATGTTTTAACACAAATGGAAGAATATCACAAAACAGCACGAAAGGTTATAGATTATTACAAAAATAAAGATTATGAAAAAGACCTTTCCCTTGCGGCAGGTTATGATACCGAAATGAAGGACCAGTGGGAGAAAAGCAAAACAGCCTATGAAAAGCTTGCTGGCCTCGTAAAAAAATACAAGCCTAAAAGGGAATACAGAGACCCCGATAAGATTTCTAACCCGGATAAGAAATCCATGGCTGTTCTGATGAATGCTTATGAAAACACACTTGAAGAAGCAGAGGCGTTTCATGAAAAATTCGAAAGGGCTGATAAGAACTCAAACTGGAGTGATATTACGGCATCATTAGATGATTTTGAAAAGGGCTTTAAAGCTGAAACCGACAAGGTTAATTCAACCGAGTATACCGAGACCACAAAGTTCCTGAAATACAGCTATGAAGATTATTTTACAAAAACAGTGAATGATTTTGTCAAAGAAGCAAGAAGCTTTATAAACAAAGTACAGAGTAATAAATTAAATGAAAGGGAATTTAATACCGGGTACGATGATGTTGTAAGGTATTATAATTATATGATAAATGCATACAATACTTCTACACAGACATTGAATACATACCAGAATTTGTATTAGAGCCGGGAGCCGTTAATGTACAAGGGGTTACTATTTCAGTAATCCCTTGTTTAATTCTATTTCAAATCTTCCTTCCATATACTTACTAATTCACCTTACGCAAATCATAAATCAATTTGTTAACAAAAGAAATAAACAGGTAATTTCAGTTCCTGTCCTCACCCCCCGACCCCCTCTCCTATGATAGGCGTTAGGAGAGGGGGAGAAATTAATTGTAGATTTTCTTTTCAATATAAGATCTTTAAATAACTGCTCCCCCTCTCCTTACATGTATCATAGGAGAGGGGGTCGGGGGGTGAGGACAGGAACTGAAATTAATAAAAAAAACAAAATTGTTACCCGATTATTATACTTTGCGTAAGGTGACTCACTAATAGTCAAAGTATAAATAAAACAATCTAAGTAAATTACAGCTTAGGTAAACGGTATGTTAATCCTGCACCAATGAAATTCAAAGGAGAATATTCAGACAATCCTATACCGGCAGCAAGATCAACCTGTAAATTACCCGGGAGGAAAAAACTTATTCCTGCATCAAGGCGGTTATCTGCATGTGTGTCACTTTTATAATAACCGTATGATTCCATAAATAAAGATATTAAATCGATAGGTGCATAACTGAGTGACATGATATAGAAATTAGTTGGTTTGCTGCTCTCTCCATCCCACAATAAGCCTGTATTATATCCTAAAGAAAAATTCTTCATATAGTGTGAAGCAGTGAAAATTATTTCAGGTGCAAATTGCGGTAAACGTAAACCTGAAGAGGCAAGTCCGGGGATTGATAAGTTTACCAATAATGCTGATGAAGGTATTAATCCTTTTGCATCATTAAACATAAACTTCAAACCTGTTTTAACAGGGGCTATACCTATGTTATAATTATGGTCATATGATTGAATGGTTTCATTTAATTCTTTTGTGTGCTCTGTCAGGAATTGTAAATTGATTTGAAGCTCGGTTCTATCAGAAATTCCGTACCTTACAAGCAAAGATGGGTGAATAATATTGCTGCTCTTTATATTGTAGTTGTTTTCAGCGTTTTCATATATAACTTGTACATCAGACTGCAAATCAGAGTGTTCAATAGTTTCCGGCGGCTCCATTTGGAACTGCGAAAATGCGGTTTTTATTGAAAATAAAGCAAAAAGTAACAGAAATTTTCTATACATTACTATAATAGGATTTAATTATTAATTTATCTGTACAAAAATGTATAGATTCCAGATTTCATGCAAATATAAAATTTATCCTTGAAAAAGCCGCACTTGAATTAAAGCCGGAATTTCCTTACAATGGTAAAATCAGTTCAAAATAGTCCTGTTTATTTCTTCTTTTCCTTCTTTGGAATCGGTGAGCCATGCGGGTCCGTATCAGGATAACCCAGCTCTTTATCCAATTCCTCTAACAAATCATCAGATAGTACATGCTCTATTCTTTCAGCATCGCTGTGAACATTCTCTGTATCCGTTATCTTTTCTTTCTCTGCATATGTTTCCCACAAACGGTGTGAACGGATAAGTCTTACTGCTGTATCGTTACCTGTATCAGTAAGTGAAATGCTGTTATCTTCTGCCTGCAGGTAACCTTTTGATTCCATGTAACGTAAAAGCCCTTCAATCCTGTTTTTCTTAATGCCCAGTTCATGTTCATATAAATCAAGAAGCTTATCTCTTTTCATTGTGCCCTGGTTTTTATAGGTTATCTTTATTATATCTTCAAGAACAATATTCCTTGAAGAAGACCTGCGTCTGAAATACTTTGTAACAACACCTTCTCTTGGTGATAATAAAAATGCAAGCAGGAAAAATGTTACAGCTACAAGCACAATGGATGCACCGGATGAAAAATTTAAGTGATAAGATAAATATAATCCTATAACGGATGAAAGTACGCCAAACAGTGATGATAAAAATAAGATTTTCTTCAGACTGCTTGTAAGCATATATGCTGTTGCAGGCGGAGTAATTAACATCGCAACAAGCAACACTACACCAACCGACTGCAGACCGGATACAATTGACATAGATAATAATGTCATCAGCATATAATGCACTACAGTTGTAGAAATACCGATAGTTAATGCCATTGTCGGGTCAAATGATGTAATAAGCAGCTGCTTGTAAAAAAGAATTATAGTAAGCAAAATAACAAGCATAATAATTGCCGAAAGAATGATATCCCCTGTTGAAACTCCAAGCACATCACCAAAAAGATATGATGAAAGGTCTATATGCACCTGTTTTAACTGTGAGACAAGAAGCACACCAAGAGCAAAAGCTCCCGTAAAAATTATTCCGATAGATGTATCTTCTTTTATTTTGGAATTCCTGTTAACAAAACCTATAAGCAACACAGTAATGATACCTGCAGCAACAGCCCCGAGAAACAACGTTAACTGCCCTTTGCCAGCAATCATAAAGCTGATAACCACACCGGGCAGAACAGCATGAGCAAGTGCATCACCAATCAATGACATTCGCCTGAGCATTATATAAGTTCCGATTAAACCGGTACTTATGCCTATAGTAATTGAAGCAATCAATGCCCTTTGAATAAATTCATACTGCATCGGTTCAATTATGTATGTTGAAATTATATCCATAGCTTTAATAATATTGTTCTGATTTTTGTAATATTGTTAATCTGCCGCCGTATGTCTTATGTATTATTTCCGAAGTGAAGACATCTTCAGCATCTCCGAAAGCAACAAGCCGCTGGTTAATTAAAATCAGCTTATCGAAATACTCTTTAACTTTTCCCAGGTCATGATGAACTACAAGGATTGTTTTATTTTCTTCCTTGAGCTCTTTCATAAGATTAAAAATTGCCTGCTCGGTTTTTGCATCAACCCCTACAAACGGCTCATCCAGAAAATAAATATCACTTTCCTGTGCAAGTGCCCTTGCCAAAAATATTCTCTGCTGCTGCCCGCCCGAAAGAAAACGTATCTGCCGTTTTGAATATTTTTCCATTTCAACTTTTTTCAATACCCTGTTTACGATATCCCTGTCTTTTCCTTTTGGTATTCCTATCATTGGCAGGTGAGCATACCTGCCCATCATAACAACTTCTTCCACGTTCACCGGGAAATCCCAATCGAACTGCTCTCTTTGCGGTATGTATGAAATTCCTTTGCTTACTTCCTTAATGCTTTTGCCAAAGACTTTCACATCACCCGTATCGGCAGGCAGCAATCCAAGGATTCCTTTAAGCAGGGTTGACTTCCCTGCCCCGTTCGGTCCGATTATGCCAATAACACTTCCTGCTTCAATATTCAGGTTTATACCTTTAATTGCAGGCTTTTTGTTGTATGACACCGTTAAATTTCTTACTTCTATTACATTCATAATTGAATTTCCTATTGTATTACTTTAACGCATTTACTACTGCATTTACATTATGTCTCACTGCTCCGATATATGTACCTTCTTCGGTCCCGTCATTGCCAACGGAATCGGAAAATAAAACGCCTCCGACTTTAGCTCCTGTCTCACGTGATATCTCTTCCAGTAGCTTTGGGTTAACGCTTGTTTCAATAAAAACAGATTTAAGCTGTCTTTGCTTAACAAGGTCTATTAAATTTTTCACATCTTCGGTTTGTACTTTTGCCTCGGTTGAAATTCCCTGCAATCCCTTAACATCAAACCCGTACGCTCTCCCAAAATACCGGAAAGCATCATGCGAGGTTATCAATATTCTTTTTTCTTTTGGTACCTGCTCTACGGTGGTTAATATCCATTTATCAAGTTCATCCAGCTTTGCTTTATATTCCTCCAGATTTTTCCTGTAGAATGCTTCATTAGCTTTATCTATTGATACCAGTCCTTCAGTGATATTATCAGCGTAGGTCTTAACATTTTTCACATCAAACCATGCATGGGGGTCAGGGTCGCCAAATCCTTTTTCATCGGTCATTGGTGTTAATCCTTTTGTAACTGTTATAACCGGTCTGCTGCCGCCTGCATTATGCACCATTTCCTCAATCCAGTGCTCAAGTGTAAACCCGTTGATGAACACGATATTTGCAGATGAAATAGTTCTCGGGTCAGATGGTTTTGATTTATATGTATGCGGGTCAATACCAACTTCGCAGATGCTTATTGCTTCTACTTTGTCCTTCCCTATGTTCTTTACAATATCATTGATGATAGTAATCGAAGATACTGCAACTATCTTACCGCTTTTTTTAATACCGTTGTTTTCACCGCAGCTCATAAGAAGCAAAACAGGTAAAACAAGTAATACCGCTGTAAATATTTTTGTAATTATTTTATTCATTTGTGTTTACTACGTAAATGTTATCTGCCATTTTTTTACTTAATAAATGTTTTTTATTGTTAACTGAAATTAAAACCGATTCATCGAAGCTTATTTTTTCGGTTAAATGAATTTTTGAATTGAGACGTATACCTATCCGTGACATATATTTTAATATTTCATCGAATGAATCTTTTACCTTTGCAACTATGTAATACTTCCCTTCCTTGGATTTGCTCAATATCATATTATCGGGATTTTCCAGCTTCCCGTGCTTATCGGGAATCGGGTCGCCATGCGGGTCAAATTTGGGGAAATTTAAATATTCTTCAAGCTTATCAATGAAAACATCAGAGCAAACATGTTCCAGCTTCTCAGCTTCATTATGTACTTCTTCCCAGCGGTATTTAAGGTGTTCCTGCAGAAATACTTCAATTAAGCGGTGTTTCCGAACCAGATTGACAGCAATTTTTTCACCCTGCTTTGTAAGCTGGAATCCATGATACGGTGTATTTTTTATCAATCCTTCTTTTGAAAGCTTGGCAACCATCTCGCTAACCGATGCAGGAGAGATGTTGAGCTTGCCTGCAAGTGCAGAGGTTGTAACTTTTTTGTCCTCCGATTGAAGCAGGAAAATATATTTTAAATAATCTTCTTTTGATTTTGACTGTGTTTTCATACTTAGGTTCACTTCACAACAAAGTTAGGCATACCTAAATTTAAATTGATGTATGCTTAAAAAAGTTCCTGACCGCTGATTTCACTGAAAAAAGCTGATTACACTGATTAAAAGGGAGGTAAATTTTAAAAACGGCTGATATATTTTTATGTGTAAATATCTGTATTTTTAATATATATTAGAAAGTTATAAGTTCTTACTAAATTAATATTATTTTGAAATTGACAAAAAAACATACATGGTTTTTTTGTTTACTCGCAGTTCTTTTTATCCTGTCTTCATGTACTGAAGATAATCCTTTAATTCCACCGGCAGTGGAAGACCATTCACCCATGTGGCCTATGATTGGCTATAATGCCAGACATACAGGCAATCCTAATTCTATTAGGGTAAATATGCTACCCGTTAATGAAGGTAAAATATATTGGGTAGATACTCTGGATACAAATCCAAGCACATTTAATAATGCAAGTGAAAATGCAATTGACGCCTTGGGAAATATTTATCATTTTTCTAACAGGTCTTCTGATCCAAAGCTAATTAAAATTCGTCCCGATGGTTCAATTATTTGGTCTAAGGATTCAGTATATATTCATTCGGGAGGAGGATTTGCTTTATCTAATAATGAAATGTTAATTTATTTTCAGGATGTAAATGGATTTAAGTGTATAGATTCTTCAGGAAATACTATTTGGGCGATTGAACAAATAAGTTCTTATGTATCTATGCCGGTAATTGGGAGAGACGGAACTATATATGTAATTTTAAATAACAATCTTACTGCAGTAACTCCTGATGGAAATATAAAATGGCAAGTGAACAGCGGTGGGATAATGTTTGGGAGACCGGCATTGGATAGAGGTGAAAATTTATACGTAATAAATGAATCAGGTACAAATTATGGAGTGTTAAAATTTAATAAGTTTGGTGCTATTTTATGGAGATATGAAAATCTGTTGCAGAATTACAATTATTTTAGTGTGGTAATAGACGGTTTTAACAATATTTATCTCAATTCAAACAAAGGATTGGTATCTTTAGACAAAAATGGAAATCTCAGGTGGATTAAGAACTACGGTATTAATACAGTACCTGCAATAACAAAAAATAACATAATAATAACAGATTCAACCAAGTATATTATTGCACTGGATACAGGCGGCTCACAATTGTGGAAGTCTGTAATGATAACAGATATGTTTATAGAACATTCGATTGTTCTTGATGACAATGATAATTCTTATTTTTTCTTTTGGGCTTCAGATCAGGATAAAGCGGCTTCTCTGAGTATAACCGGGAATTTAAGATGGGCTTGTGGGCTGCCTACTTACTGGTATGGTAATCCCGGTCCAACACTTTCTCCGCTTGGATATATTTTTGGGACACGGAAAAGACCGTTTTTGATTTATTGTATAAAATGAAAAAGAATATTAAATATTTTTTTTGTTTACTCACAGTTCTTTTTATATTTTCAGGATGTACAGAAGATAACCCAATAATTCCACCGGCAGTGGAAGACCATTCACCCATGTGGCCTATGATTGGCTATAATGCCAGACATACAGGCAATCCTAATTCTATTAGGGTAAATATGCTACCCGTTAATGAAGGTACAATTTATTGGATAGATACCTTAGCAAGTCATCCGCGTGATGATGGAGGTGAAGCAAGCATTGATGCAATGGGCAATATATACCACTTATCAACTACAAATGAAAGTTATGGAGTGATAAACAAATTCAGACCTGACGGTTCTATTATTTGGTCTATTGATACCTTTTATTCAAATGCATTGTGCGGATTTGCATTATCTAATGATGAAACAAAATTCTATTGTCAGGATTACGAATTCCTTTATTGTATTGATTCCAGTGGAAAAAAACTATGGCGGATGTTTGATGCTAAAAGTGCTACAATACCAATTATTGGAAGAGACGGTACAATATATGATGCAACTCAAGAAAAGTTAACGGCTATTACTCCGGAAGGAAATATTAAATGGCGGCTTGCAAGTTCAGAGGGTTCTGCCGTTGGCTGGCCTGCAATAGATAAAGAAGATAATATTTATTTTTACAGCTATCAAAATTATACGGATTGCAAAATAACAAAAGCAACTAAAGATGGAAATATATTATGGGAGTATGGTAATTTTACTCATAATATTTGTTCTTTTTCAGTTGTGATTGATGCGGCTAACAATATATACTTTACCAGTACCGATAAATTAATATCCCTGAATAAAGAAGGAAAACTAAGATGGGACAAGTTAATTTATCCCCAATGTGTTCCTGCAATTACATGGGATAATAAAATTATTATAGACTCTCTTGGATTAAATATAATGGCTTTAGATACCTTAGGTAATTTTTTATGGAGTACAGGAATTTCAAATAGTAATTATAGAAAAGCTGAACATTCAATAGTACTTGATGATAATCAAAATATTTATTTTCTATCCGAGGGATATTATGAATTCAAAGCGTTCTCTTTAGATATAGCAGGAAATATAAGATGGATATGTCCTCTACCGTCTTATTGGATGGGTACTACAGGTCCGGTGCTTTCACCTAAAGGTTATTTATTTGGTACTCCCAAAAGACCATTTTTAGTTTTTAGCGTAAAGTGAAAATTTGTTCTATCTCTAATATACATTAAGTTTTAGAATGCTTATTATTCAAAATCTTTCTAAATAATCCTGTGTTCGAATTGTGTCAGATGAATCCGGAAAAAGAGAGTTATTCTCTTTCTGATTTCATATTATAATGATTTGAATTTATCCAAATTTTCAAACTAACATCTGACACTGCCCTATAATTAAAAATTCCCTATCCCAACTCTCAAACTCCCAACACTTCAACACTCTAACTCTTTCGCCTTTAATTAAATACGGAATCAGTATATATTCATGAAAAATTTAAACTTTTAATGAAAAAAACATACTTTCTGCTAATACTGTTTGTAGTTTCTGCTTATACAGGACTCTCCTATTCTCAGGATACGGTCAAAATTATGAATTATAACCTGCTCAATTATGATGTATCGGATACATCGCGTAATCCATATTACCGCACAGTCATGCAAAACACTAATCCCGATATTCTTGTAGTCGAAGAAATCGGTTCGCAAAATGCAGTGTTTGCAATACGGGACAGAGTATTAAATGCTCTTGGTCTCGGCACTTATGCCGCGGGTACTTTTATCAATGGACCGGACAGTGATAACGGAATATTTTTCAAAACATCAAAATTTACCTTCATCAGTAATACACCAATTCATACTGAGCTTAGAGATATTAATGAGTTCAAGCTTGTGCATATTACAACGCAGGATACAATAAGATTATATGCAGTTCATTTAAAGGCAAGCAATACATCAGCAGACCAGCAGCAGAGGGCAAGGGAAGTTGACAGCTTAAGAAAAGTTACCAATGCCCTTCCGTTGGGAAGTAATTTTATGGTAACCGGTGATTTCAATATTTACGGCTCAACAGAACCGGCATACCAGAAACTGCTTCAGGTTATCTCCGGTAACGAAGGTCATTTTATTGATATGTATACTTTAACCGGAACGTGGAATAACAGTTCATACGCAATTTATCATACACAGTCACCCAGAGTACGTCAGTTTGGCGGCGGTGCAAACGGCGGTATGGATGACAGGTTCGATATGATATTATATTCAAAAGCTGTAAATGAGGTGGGCGGTATAAAGGTTGTTCCGCAGTCATTAATTGCTTACGGTAATGACGGAAATCATTTCAATGATTCTATAAACCGTCCCCCAAACAATGCAGTGCCGCAGGTTGTTGCCAATGCATTACATTATGCATCAGACCATCTCCCGGTGTTTGCAAAGTTCATAATGGGACCGGCAATTTCTGTTCAGAATAATTCTGAAATTGCCGCTAAGTTTGAATTGTACCAGAATTATCCAAATCCTTTTAATCCTAAAACAATTATCAATTACCAATTATCAGTGAGCAATTATGTAAAGCTTGCTGTATATGATGTAGTGGGAAGAGAAGTTGCAGTACTTGTTAATCAAAAACAACATGCAGGCAAATATGAGATTGAATGGGATGCATCTAACCATCCAAGCGGAATGTACTTTTACACGTTGACCTCCGATGGAAATGTTGTTACGAAAAAAATGATATTAAGTAAATAGTTTGTAAGGTTTATAAGGTTTATAAAGTTTATAAGGTTTGTAAGGTTTGTAAGGTTTGTAAGGTTTGTAAGGTTTATAAGGTTTGTAATTACTTAATTCAGCAGCCCTTTTTCCCAAATTACAAACTCAGTGCTCCTCTTTCCCAAATTTCTATTTGGGAAAGTATATTGAAGGATTATAAATCTCCTGAAAAACTTTACCAAATAGAAATTTGGTAAGGAGTGGTGTGGGTACATCCAATAATTCTATAGAACTCTAAGAAAAATTTGCCTGCCCGTTGCAGTCGGGCTTGCTGCAGTCAGGGGGAAAGAAAGCTAGAGATAAATAATATACAAATAAGAGCACCAGGTTTCTGTTATCTTCCATTTATTTCATTTATAATCATTTCTCAATTTATTATTTTTGTATATACTTTTACATCCACAATAAAAAACTTTAATTATAACAGCCATGATATTAAAAACCAGCCGAACCGCAGAGTATGCAGAAATTACAGTCGATTATGAAAAATGCAACATGTGCAAACTTTGCCTTAAGGTTTGCAAGAGTTCGCTTTATGAAGAAAACGGGAAAATATTAGTTGACCAGTCAAAGATGTTCGGATGTATCGGGTGCGGGCAGTGTGAAGCGGTTTGTCCGCTTGAGTGTATTTTCGTTAACGGAAGAACGCTGTCACAGGATGATTTCATCCCGCTTCCCGCAAAAGAGCAGAGAGCAAACATGGAACAGCTTTATTCATTACTGCTTTCACGGAGAAGCACAAGGGAGTTTAAGAACAGGGAAGTCGAACAGGAGGTTATTGATGAGATACTAAAAGCCGCATCGACTGCACCTATGGGAATACCACCATCAGATGTGTGTGTTCTTGTTGTTAAAGGAAAAGATAAAGTAAGAGAGTTTGCATTTGATTTTGTTGATACACTTCAAAAAATGAAATGGATGTTTTCATCATTTATGCTGAAGCTCTGGCGTTTATTCATGAGCAAAGAGGAGCATGAAATGATGAAAAACTTTATTGTACCGCTTATGGATTTTTTCCCTGAGAAAAAAGAAATTGGTGAGGACTGGGTTCTTTACGATGCACCGCTTGTCATGTATTTTTACGGTACGTTATACGCCGACCCTGTTGACCCGGTTATTCCCGCCACTTATGCAATGATTACGGCACAATCATTAGGACTTGGCACATGTATGATTGGCACTATTGGACCATTCATAAAAAAAGGAGCAAATAAGTTTAAGGAGAAATACGGAATTCCACAAAAGCATGTTCCGGGAGTTGCTGTGATATTCGGTTATCCAGTTTATAAATATAAAAAAGCAATCAAAAGAACTTTTGCAAATGTGAAGTATTATTAAAGAGATTAATCTGTTTCAGTTGCTTTTTGAATATGTGCAATTGTAAATCCTACAGTCATCTTAAGCTAACGCTTGCGTCAGGTCAATTATTGTTAATTTAAGTTCTTTCTTTTTCTATCAAATATATCAGTTAATCTAAGCTAATCCATATCTTCAAACTAAGACCTGACACTGCCTCAGAATTTAAGCTAATCCATATCTTCAAAGTAAGACCTGACACTGCCCCGGAAGTGAAGATTCAAAGTAAGACCTGACACTGCCTCAGAAGCGAAGATTCAAACTAAGACCTGCATTGCCTCGGAGTGGCTTTCCCAAATGGTCCCACAGGGATCTAGGGAAAATTTGGGAAAGAGGTGTAGCGCTCTAACTCCCGACTCTTGAACTCCCAACTCTTGAACTCTCAACTCTCCAACTCCCAACTCTCTAACTCTATTCTCTCTTCGCTCTCCACTCTTCCATAACCCTGATTTGTTCCTGGAGGTCTTTAATCATATTTTTTGCCATGCTCTTTAGTTTTTCGTCTTTACCGAAGTCAATTTCAACCTTTGCCATTTCAATTGCATCCCTGTGGTGAGGAACCATAACCACAACAAAGTCAACATCGGGGTCAGAGCTTCTAATCAGCTCCATGTGCTTCATCATCTCAGTCATATTATCATTTATTATTCCTTTGTATTTATCCCCTTCTACAGTTTCAATGGTATCTTTATAAACAGTGCTCCAGCTTTTTAGCTCGTTAATTTCGGACTTGTTCTTACCTATTATCTGTTCGGCAATCGATTTTATTTGTGGGTCTTTTGCTGTACCAAGGTATGTGCTTGAAATATCTACTGCCCCCTGATGATGCGGAATCATCAGCATTGCAAAATCATAGTCCGGATTACCTGTTATTTTCTGAGCATGCAGGCTCCTCATCATGTTATCAAGTGCTGCCTGGATACCCGAGCTGTCATTTTTTGTATCAGGGGTGGAAGTTGTGTTTTCCCTTAGAGTTGATGTTCTGTCATCTTTATTGCAGGCATTAATATAAAATGAACCAATTATAATAAAGAAAAAAATATATTTATTCATGATTTTATTCAAAATTCATCAAATTTAGCAACAAAAGAGAAACCCCATTAAAAAAATTTGGGTTCCTATATATGGCTGACAATTTGGATTTTAGCGTCCAATTCTTGTGAAAAACAGTGATTTTTAACAAATCATGCTAAAACCGTATATTGCTTCAAGATTATTTAATTGCTATATTTACAAGTTAAAATGTTAAGTTTTCGATGACGCTCTTACCAAGCGTCATTTTTTTTCTATAAACAAATAAAAATATACTACGATGAAATCTGATATAGTTGAATCATTTTCACAAATGGTTAAGGACAAAAAAATGGACAGGGATGTCCTTGAAAGTATTATTAAAGATGTTTTCGGTATGATGATAAAAAAGAAGTACGGTCAAAACTCAAATTTTGACGTAATCGTGAATATGGATAAAGGAGATATAGAAATGTATCTCTTTAAAAAGGTTGTTGAAAACGTTGAAGACCCTGAAACAGAAATTGATCCTGAAACAGCACTGGATAAATCAGGCGAAGAGCTTGCAGCCGGTGATGATTATGTTGAGGTTCTTGATTTTATAAGCTTCGGCAGAAGACACATTGTGAACCTGAAACAGAACCTTAACCAGAAGATACGCGAAATAGAAAAAGAAATTGTGTATAATGACTATAAGGATATGGGCGGCGAGATTATTGTTGGCGAAATATACCAGATGAAGCCGAATTATATTTTATTGATACATAACAGCCATGAGGTTATCTTCCCGAAAAACGAACAAATACCGAAGGAAAGATATAAAAAAGGCGAATCAATAAGAGTATATATAAAAGAAGTTCAGAAAAAGCCATCGGGTCCGCCTTTGATAGTGGTCTCAAGAGCGTGTGATGAATTTCTTAAGAAATTATTCGAACTTGAAATTCCGGAAATATATGACGGAATAATAGAAATAAAAGGAATTGCACGTGAACCGGGCGAAAGAGCTAAGGTCGCTGTAACTTCCTATGATGACAGAATAGATGCAGTAGGAGCCTGCGTTGGAATGAAAGGAATAAGGATTCATTCTATAGTGCGTGAGCTTTGTAATGAGAACATTGATGTAATAAATTATTCGGAAGATATTGCATTATATATTGCCCGTGCACTGGCACCTGCAAAACTAAAAGATATATATCTTGATAAGGTTAATAAGTTTGCAAAGATAATAGCTGATGAAGACCAGATATCACTTATTATCGGCAAGAACGGGCAGAACATAAAGCTTGCCTCAAAGTTAACCGGATATGAGATAGATGTTGAGAGAAAAGACGGGACTCCGAAAGAAGAATCAACCAATGGTGAAGAGGCAGTTACAGAAGAAGATTCTGCTGCTTCAAGCGATGAAAAATAAATTTTAAAAATTAATTTAACGGAATTATTATTTAATGCCCGATACCAAAGCAAATACAGGACAGGGAAAAAGTATATTCAGCATTGCTAAAGAAGTTAACAGGCAAAGCACTGAGGTACTCGACTATCTTAAAAGGATAGGCATCGAGGTAAGCGGTATTATGTCCAAAGTGGATGATAGCGTTTATAAAAAAGTGCTGGGACACTTCAAATCAGATATTGAAGTTGCTGAAAAACACAAACAGAAACTTATGGAGTTCAAAAAGAAACATAAGACTGTTGAAATAAATGAAATAGAAGAAGAGCTAAAGAGAGATAAAGACAAAAAGCTAAAAGAAGAAGAAGAGCGTAACCGCAAGCTGCTGGAAGAGGAACAGAAGAAGATAGAAAGAGAACTTCAGATTCAAAGAGACCTTGATGAGAAGAGGCGTTTAATAGAGCTGAAGAAAGAGCAGATTGAAAGGGAGAAGCGTGAAAAGGAAGAAAGAGAATTAGCTTTGAAGAAGCAGGCTGAAGAAGCAGCAGCAAAAAAAGCAGCCGAAGAGGAAGCAGCAAAGAAATCGCGTGAAGAAAAACCTGTTAAGCCGGAAGTAAAGGAAGCTAAAGAGACTAAAGAAGTTAAAGAAGTTAAAGAAGTTAAGAAAGAAGCAAAAAAAGAAACAAAGCCGGAAATCTTAACCGAGATACCTGTCCCCAAGCAGACAGTTCAGCCTATGAAACAGGTGCAGCCGAAACAAGTACAGCCGCAAAAACCGGGTACCCATCAGCATAGAACGGGTCAGCAGCAGAAGCCGGGTACATATCAGCAAAGAACGGGACAGCAAAGAACGGGTCAGAGTCCGCAGAAGCCCGGAACATATCAGCAAAGAACCGGCCAGCAGAAACCGCCGTATAAAGGTGATAAGAAAAAAGAAGGCTTCACGCCGCAATCTACAACGGGTAAGAAAACTGAGCATCAGGGTACACAGGATAAGAGACCGCCGTATAATAAATTTAAAAGAGATGAAAGACCTCCTTTTGATAAAAAGAAAGAAGGATTCACATATAATAAGCCTAAAACCGATTCCACCAGGCCGGAAAGAACATATGAAAAAGTTACGATAAAAGAAGATTTTAAGAAGAAAAAGCCATATCCCGGTCAAAGACAGGATAGCAGAGGACCTTTCAAGAAATCTTTTGGTACTTCCCATGGAAAACCGGGTGCCCCGGGAACAGAACAGAAGAAAGACGGTTCACCCGACAGCGCTGAAGCCAGGAAAAGAGAACAGGAAAAGAAAAATAAAGCTAAAAAGCAAAAATATACTGACGGAACCGAAGCTAAGAAAAGAAAGAAATATGATGAGGAAGTTCTTAATATTGAGATAGAAGATGCAATCAGGGAAACAATGGCAAAGATGGATGATGCAGGAACGCCTACATCCAGAACACAGCTGAGGAAGAGGAAAAAGAAAGAAAGAATAGAGCAGGAACAAAAACAGCAGGAAGAATATCTCGCAAAGCAGAATATACTACAGGTTACTGAGTTCTTATCTACATCGGAGCTTGCAGTTTTGATGAGCATAGATGTAAACCAGTTAATACAAAAAGCATTTGCATTGGGCATGATGGTTACAATTAACCAACGTCTCGATAAGGACTTAATAGTTCTGCTGGCAGATGAGTTTGGCTATAAAGTAGATTTCCATAAAGAGTATGAAGTTGACCTTCTTGCAGATTCCGAAGATCTGCCGGAAACACTTATTCACAGGCCGCCGGTTGTTACAATCATGGGACATGTTGACCATGGTAAAACTTCATTACTTGATTATATCAGGAAGGCAAATGTTGTTGCAGGTGAAGCAGGAGGAATTACACAGCACATTGGTGCATACCAGGTTAAACTTGAGAATGGAAAACTTATCACATTTCTTGACACTCCGGGTCATGAAGCATTTACGGCTATGAGAGCAAGGGGTGCACAGATAACCGATATTGTTGTTCTTGTAGTTGCTGCAGATGATAGTGTTATGCCTCAAACCATTGAAGCTATTAACCACTCATTGGCGGCAAATGTACCGATAATTATTGCAGTAAATAAAATTGATAAACCTAATGCAGACCCCAACAGGATAAAAACACAGTTAGCCGAAAAAGGAATATTGGTAGAAGAGTGGGGCGGCAAATATCAATCAGTTGAAATAGCAGCAAAACACGGAACAAACGTAGAAGTACTTCTTGAAAAAATACTTCTTGAAGCAGAAGTGCTTGATCTTAAAGCTAACGCTGACAGAACAGCAAGAGGTGTAATAGTAGAAGCACAGCTTGATAAAGGCAAAGGAATTTTATCATCCGTACTTGTTCAAAAAGGTACCTTAAAAATAGGTGATTCATTTGTAGCAGGTGTTTACAGCGGCAAAGTAAGAGCAATGTTCGATGAAAGAGGTAAAAGGGTTGAAGTAGTAAAACCTGCAACACCGGTACAGGTGCTGGGCTTCGATGGAATGCCGCAGGCAGGTGATACATTTGTGGTTCTTGACAGCGAAAAAGATACTAAAGAAATTTCCCTGAAACGCCAGCAGCTTAAACGCGAACAGGATTTCAGGCAAATTAAGTTTACTACACTTGATGATATATCCAAACAGATAAAAGAAGGCAGGCAGGTTGACCTTAACGTTATCATAAAAGGTGATGTTGATGGCTCTGTTGAAGCATTATCCGATTCACTGCTGAAGCTGACTACAGGTGAAGTAAGAGTAAGTGTAATCCACAAAGGAATCGGTGAAATATCTGAGAATGACGTTCTGCTTGCAACTGCTTCAAAAGCAATTATAATCGGGTTCAATGTAAGACCGAACCTGAAAGCACGCAAGCTTGCACAGGCAGAAAAAGTTGATATCCGCCTGCATAATATTATATATGATGTAATAAATGAAATTAAGCTTGCCCTCGAAGGATTGCTTGAGCCCGAGAAATCGGAAGAAGTTCTTGCAACCGTTGAGGTTAGAGATACATTCAAGGTTCCGAAAGTTGGTGTTGTTGCCGGCTGTTATGTTCTTGACGGCAAGATAGTAAGAGGCAACAAGGTAAGACTTTTAAGAGAAGGATTTGTAATTTTTGATGGCAATATATTATCTTTAAAGAGATTCAAAGATGACGTAAGAGAAGTTGAAGCAGGTTACGAATGCGGTATTGGTCTTGAAAACTTCAATGATATAAAAGTTGCGGACATTATAGAATCTTACAAGATTGTAGAGACCAAGCGTAAGCTGGCGTAAGAGCTCTTAGGGTTCATTAAGTTCATTAAGTTCATTAAGTTCATTAAGTTTATTAAGTTTGTTAAGTAATCCGAACCTCTCTTTCCCAAATTTCTATTTGGGAAAGCCAATAGAGGTTTTCAATTGATGATGGTTGGTTATTGATGTAAGGTAATAGAGTTTATTGAGTTAGAAGAGTTCTTTACGTTTTATTGGGTTTATTAAGCACATCAAGTTAAGGTATGTGAAAAACTAAGTATTCCCAAAGGGAGAAGAAAGGAGATGCTGTTATGTCTATTCGTTCTGAAAAAGTATCGGAAGAAATCAAACACCAGATCAACAGTGTTTTAACAAAAGACCTGACAGATATCAATGCAGGTTTGGTTACAGTGACAAATGTTATTATGAGCAGGGACCTTAAAACTGCAAAAATATACTTAAGTTTTCTCGGCAATAAAGAAACACCTGAAAAAATCATTGAAAAAGTAAACCTGAGAAAAAAACAAATAAGAATGCACCTGGGCTCAAAAGTTTATTTAAAAAACGTACCTGAATTATTTTTTTATCACGATGATACAATGGAATATGCAAGCAAAATAGATGAATTAATTAAGAAGATACATACCAACGATAATGATGAGGTATGATTGGAAAATAGAGAAAGAAAACGGCTTAATGCTTTTGATAGATAAGCCGAAAGACTACTCAAGTGCTAAGATAGTTAACATAGTAAAAAAAAGATTAAATGTAAAAAAAGCGGGGCATTCGGGAACACTTGACCCGAGGGCAACCGGTTTGCTTATTGTTTGTACCGATAAGATGACCAAGAGCTTAAATGAGCTGCTTGACTGCGGGAAAGAATATGAAGGAGTAATGATTATCGGGGAAATAACCGGCAGCTTTGACGGGGAAACTGAGGTAACGAAGAAACTACCGATAGATAATATTACTAATGAAATGATATATAATACTGCAAAAGAATTTATGGGTGAAATCGAACAGCTTCCTCCAATGTATTCTGCTGTTAAGTATAAAGGCAAGCCCCTGTATAAATATGCAAGGAAAAACCAATTGGTAGAACGTATAACGCGGAAAGTACTTATAAATAAATTTGAAATAAATAAAATCAACTTGCCCGAAGTTCATTTTACGGTTGGCTGTTCAAAAGGAACATATATTAGAACACTCGCAAATGATTTCGGCGAAAAACTCGGAGTTGGCGCTTATTTGAAAGAGCTGAGAAGACTGAAGATAGGGGATTATGATGTAAGAAATTCCGTAACGCTGGAAGATTTCCTGTTAATCAACCCAAGAATTGTAAATAACTAAGGAGAGAATACAAACATAGCTTAATGAAAGTTTACAGGAATATTGATGAAATACAACGCAGTGATTCAACTATAATATCGATAGGTACCTTTGACGGAGTTCACAGGGCTCACAAAGAGATAATAAAAAGAGTTTTAGAATTAGCTCATGGAAAAAAATCACGTTCTTTAATTATAACATTTGACCCGCACCCGCAGGAAGTTTTAAAAAACAAAACTCCCGAAATTAAGCTTTTAACTTCCACAGATGAAAAGCTGAAGCTTTTTGAACAGGCAGGAATTGACTGTGTGTGGCTTGTAAAGTTTACCGAAGAATTTTCCAAAACCGACCCGAGGGATTTTTATGAAAAGCTGATATATAAAAAGATAGGGATTAGTGACCTTGTTATCGGCTATGACCATGTTTTTGGCAGGAACAGGGAAGGTGACTTTAATACGTTAAAAGAACTTGGAGAAGAATATAAATTCAATATTTACAGGGTGGAAGCAATAGAAATTGACGGTATCACGGTTAGCAGTACGAAGATAAGACATTTCCTCATGGAAGGTGATATTGAATCTGCAAATAAGCTTCTCGGATACAACTACAGCTTTGAAGGTATTGTGATGGAAGGTGACAGAGTTGCACGGCAGCTTGGATTTCCGACAGCGAACCTTCAGCCCGTAAAAGAAAATAAAGTTATTCCCGGTGACGGCGTGTATGTTTCACAGATAGAATATAACGGGAATATGTATGACGGAATGATGTATTTAGGTTTCAGGCCTACATTAACAGAGGGATTGAAAAGAGTAATTGAAGTAAACATGTTTGATTTTGATTCGGTTATTTACGGCGGAAAGTTAAATGTCAGCTTCATAAAGCGTCTGCGTGGTGAAAAGAAATTTGATTCAAAAGAAGAACTAATAAAACAAATCAGTTCTGATAAAAAAGAAACATTGGAACATTTAAGAATAATAAAAACAGAGAACAAATAAAAATTGAATGTCCGGCAATTGCCTGACAAGGAGAAAACAATGTCTTTAACAAAAGAACAAAAACAAGAAATAGTAACTAAATACGGAACAAACGAGAAAGATTCCGGCAAGCCCGAAGTTCAGGTTGCAATTCTTACAAAGAGAATAAACGAGCTTCAGGCAGACCATTTTTCATCAAACAAGAAAGACCACCATTCACGCCGCGGATTGCTGAAGATGGTTGGAAAAAGAAGACGTCTTCTGAAGTATCTTGAAAACAAAGATATCGAAAGATACAGGAAGATAATAAAAGAGTTACAAATAAGAAAATAAGCTTATACCGGATAGTCCGGAAGTTAAGCGGAATAATTAAGGAGAATAATTTATAATGACATATTGCAAAGAAATTGAAATTGGCGGGAAGCTATTAAAGATTGAGACCGGCAAACTGGCGAGACAGGCAAATGGATCAATACTAGTAACATATGGTGAAACAGTGGTTCTTTGTACGGCAGTAGCTTCAGAAGAGCCGGTTGAAGGACAGGATTTCTTCCCTCTGCAGGTAGAATACAGAGAAAAAACCGCAGCCGTTGGAAAAATTCCCGGTGGATTTTTCAAACGCGAAGGAAAGCCAAGCGAAAAAGAAGTACTTACTTCAAGATTAATAGACAGACCTATCAGGCCGCTGTTCCCTGACGGTTACAGAAATGAAACTCAGCTGATTTGTTCGGTATATTCATCGGATGCAGAAAATGATGCCGACGTGCTTGCAGCAGTTGGTGCATCTGCAGCTTTAATGGTTTCTGATGTCCCATTCGAAGGACCTATTGGCGAGGTAAGAGTCGGCAGAATAAACGGAGAATACGTAATAAATCCAACTCAAACACAGCTTAAAGACAGTAACATGGACCTTATAGTTGGTGGTACTGAAGATTCCATAGTAATGGTAGAAGGCGAATCACATGAAGCATCTGAAGTTGATTTGATAGATGCTATTAAATTCGGACATGAGCATATAAAGATGATTTGCAAAATGCAGAATGAGCTGAGAGAAGAGTGCGGAAAACCGAAAATGGAAATTGCTAAGCCGGAAGTTAACTCTGCTATTTTTGACGATGTAAAGAATACTATATTTGTAAAGCTGAAAGAACTGCACAGGACAATCTTAACAAAAGAGCAAAGGCATATTCAGAATAAACAACTTTTCGATTTCTTGCAGGAAACACTTAAGGAAAAATACCCCGAACAGGAAAAAGTTATTGCAGAGATATACGGTGACCTTCAATATAATGATATGCGTGAAATGATATTAAGCGAAAGCAGGCGTCTTGACGGAAGAGGCGCAAAGGATATTAGACCCATTACATGTGAAGTCGGTTTTCTTCCAAGGAATCACGGCTCGGCATTGTTTACACGCGGTGAAACACAGAGCTTAACTTCTCTTACACTTGGCACAAAGATGGACGAGCAGATAATAGACGGCTTGCTTCCCGAATCGAAGAAGACGTTCATGCTTCATTACAACTTTCCTCCCTTCTCGGTCGGTGAAACAGGCAGGTTTGGAAATCCCGGCAGAAGAGAAATAGGACACGGGCATCTTGCAGAGCGTTCATTAAAGGTTGTCCTTCCTGATGACGGTGAATTCCCATATACTATCAGGCTTGTATCGGATATACTTGAATCAAACGGTTCATCTTCGATGGCTACAGTTTGTGCAGGTACTCTTGCACTAATGGATGGCGGCGTTGGTATTAAAAAGCCGGTTGCCGGTATTGCAATGGGTCTTATTAAAGAAGAAGACAGGGTTGCAGTTCTATCAGATATACTCGGCAATGAAGACCATCTTGGTGATATGGATTTCAAGGTTTGCGGAACAGCAGACGGAATTACAGGTTTCCAGATGGATATAAAGATTAAAGGAATATCATTTGAGATAATGCAGCAGGCACTTGAGCAGGCAAAAGAAGGAAGACTGCATATACTTAACATAATGAACCAGGCAATCGATGCACCAAGAGGCTCAATATCACAATATGCTCCGCACCTTTATACAATGACAGTACCTGTTGATATGATAGGTGCAGTGATCGGACCGGGCGGAAAATCGATAAGGAATATTATTGAGAAGAGCGGTGCTGAAATTAATATCGAAGATGACGGAACAGTAACTATAGCAGCAGTATCAGGTGAATCAGCCGCAATCGCACGCGAGATGATAGCAAAGATAACTGAAATTCCTGAAAAGGGTAAAATATATACAGGAAAAGTTACCAAGACAACTGACTTTGGTGCTTTTGTTGAAATATTACCCGGTAAAGAAGGACTTCTGCATATTTCACAGATTGATATTAAGAGAGTAAATAAAGTTGAAGATGTATTAAAAAGAGGTGATGAAGTTACCGTAAAGCTTCTTGAAGTAGATAAAGAAACAGGTAAGCTTAGCTTAAGCATAAAAGCACTGATGGAAGGATATGATGAAGAGAAGGAAACAAAGGACAGGGAAAAACGCAACAGCGGAGGCGATGGGCATTCAAGGGAAAGACGTGACCACAGGGGCGGCGGCGAGCATAGGGAAAGAAGAAGAACATAGAAACAGAAAATAATAAATAGAAAAAAGCAGGTTAAGAAATTAATCTGCTTTTTTTGTTTGCTAACCGGACAATTCAAGTACTTATTTAATAGCTTGTGATAAAATCTGTGTTAAACTTTTTTCATTGAAATAGCGTTTAAAATAATGTATATTCATTGTATCTACATAAGGAGAAAATTATGAATGCAATTATAAGAAAATGGGGAAACAGCCTGGCAATCAGAATTCCCAAATCTATTGCTGAAGAAATTCAAATAGATGAAGGTTCGGAGGTTAACCTGAAATTAATAGAGAATAAGCTTGTTATTTCATCTAAAAAGAAAAAAAAATATAATTTAAAAGACCTGGTTTCCAAAATAACAAAAGAAAACAGGCATGGTGAAATTAGTGTAGGTCCACGGGTAGGAAGGGAACTATTATAATGGCAGGGATTTATATACCAGAGAAAGGCGATATTGTTTGGCTTGACTTAGAGCCACATTTGGGACATGAGCAAGGAGGTTTAAGACCTATGGTTGTTCTCTCACCAAAATATTATAATAAGAAAACCATGTTGGCAATTTTTTGTCCTATTACCTCTCAAAGAAAAGGCTATCCATTCGAAGTAAATATACCTGAAGGATTAAAAGTTAAAGGAGTAATATTATCTGATCAAGTGAAAAGCCTGGATTGGGAAAAAAGAAAAATAAAGTATATATGCAAGATTCCAAAAGAAAGTATCGAAGATGTAAAAAATATGGTTGTTGAGTTAATACAATAAAAATTCCTTTTCTCATTAACATTCCGAAAGTTATTAATTCTAATAAACGACCTAACTATTTTTAAAAATCTATTTAATTCCCCTTTTATATTTACCTGTTAATTAATAACTTGTAAATATAAAACTAATCTTTTCCCCCATGAAAAACACATTAATATTAATCATCTTAGTTTCCTTATACATTACTGCATCAAATTTTTTAACCGGCTGCAAAGAAGATACAGTAACTCCGTCGGGAAATAATGACCCGGGTATTTTAAGAACAGATGAGTTTGGGAATGTTCTTGGTGGCGATACAACCGATTGGTGTTTGCAAAAAAGTTCATCCAATGTCTCCTTCGGACCGGCTTATCCCAATCCTTCTATAGGTTCAATGAATCTCAGCTTTTATGTTCCTGCAGATGATACTGTAATGGTATATATATTAAAATCTTCAAATGATACCGCTAAGTACTTCGAAGGTCCCGCAAGAATGGGTACCCATACTTTTATGATAAAGAATACAGGAGAGTATACAAACACATACCAGCGTGTATATTTCAAATCAAAGATGTTTATATCTTCGCAGACCTGCAGGTTTTATGGCGATATAAAGTTTGAAGAATAGAATTATCTCTTGCAAGCAAATCGTATCAGCAGTTAAAAAAATAATCCGGAGATTTAATACGTCACCTTACGCAATTAATGAAAATCTGTCCTGAGCGGAGTCGAAGGACAATAGTTAAGATGAAAACGGAGAACTCCAGGTAATTGATAATAAATGATGTTTGTTTATTGTAAACCCCGGCATTAATTGTTCCTATTGTCCTTCGACTCCGCTCAGGACTAGGTTTGCGAAACGTCACTTAATATTATTTATAATAATAATGTAAGTATCTTTTCTTTTACCTCTTTCAATTGTTTTGCATGTGATATTTTGCATCTTATAAATTTTTGATATTCCATAAATTCATCTGCTTATAACTGCTATAGAGGGATATTCGGTTAATTGAAGTATGCAAGGGGTAATGGAGTAGTTTAAATCCGTGTTGCTTATCAAGATTTTTACAGCATTGAATATATACATGTTAATGCTATTACCCCTTGTCTTTTATATATTTTGATTCCTCTTTCTTTAACTTGACGCCTATGTGCCGGGAGAGGGGGCGTTCTTTACAATTATTGGGCTTAATTAAAATTACAGTTATTAGTAAATTCATAAAAAAATTAACTTATGAACTCACACTGGACATTACAAAATAAAACCGCTCTTGTTACAGGCGGGACAAAAGGTATTGGAAAAGCTATTGCCGAAGAACTGCTCTCTCTTGGTGCTGAAGTATTTACCATTGGAAGAAATGAACAGGATCTAAATGATACAATAATTGAATTTAGCAGCAAGGGATATAAATTATCCGGCAGGATATGCGATGTTACAAACGCTGAGCAGAGAAAAGAATTATTTAATGAAATTGAAAACAGGTGGGGCAAGCTTGATATCCTTATCAATAACGCAGGAAGAAATAACAGGTTAAAAACACTTGATACATCTGAAGATGATTTGAAGGAGCTTGTTGAGCTGAACATGCTTTCCGTTTATGAGATGTGTAAATTATTTCATCCGTTATTGAAAAAATCAGGTGATGCTGCAATTGTAAATATTTCATCTGTTGCGGGAATGGTATCTGTCGGAACGGGCTCTTCTTATGCATTAACTAAAGGCGGAATAAACCAGCTAACAAAATACCTTGCAGTGGAATGGGCAAAAGATAATATAAGGGTAAATGCAATTGCACCCTGGTACATAAGAACATCACTGACCGAGCCGCTGCTAATGAAGGAAGATTATCTTAACAGGGTATTAAGCAGAACTCCGATGAACAGGGTTGGAGAAACCTCCGAAGTAGCATCAGCCGCTGCATTTTTGTGCATGCCCGCTTCATCATATATTACAGGCGAGTGCATTGCTGTTGACGGCGGATTTTTGAAGTATGGATTTAGCATGGAATGAGTTCTTTGAGTCCGTAGAGTTTATAGAGTTCGTTGAGTCGATGATTAAAAAATCTTGAGTCACAGATTAAACAGATTAACCTGATTTGTATAATTACAGAATGCTTGGAGGACAAGGGGTGATTCGTCAATAGATGGAATAATGTTAATTATAGAATAGTTGTAATAATTCGTAAGATTATTAATCATGAATAATCACCCCTTGATTTCAACCCCTGCAGAAATTATAAAGCAAGGGGTGATTTTTCGTTATTAAAGTCTTTCACTTTCAAAAAGATTGTTGGATAAATTTAAAATCATCTTTCCATTGACGAATCACCCCTTGTCCTCTATACATTTTAAACCCCTTGTCCTTTAAATCATTTAATCATAGTAATCATATTAATCTGTGTTAATCTGTGATTCAGACAAAATAAACTGTAATTTTAAAAATCCATTCTATATTTTTGTGAAAACAATAATTAACTAATTAATCTGCAGCAATGAATACAAATATGACTCCTCCAAAAGCAAAAAAAATCCCGGTTGAAATTATTAATCATGATGATGTGCGAATAGACAATTACCAGTGGCTGAAGGATAAAAATAATCCGGAAGTTATTGAGTATCTTAAAGCAGAAAACAATTATACTGAAGCATACATGGAAGATGTTAAGCCGCTTCAGGAAAAAATATACAATGAGACAATAAGCAGAATAAAAGAGGATGATGACTCTGTACCTTATAAAAGAGGTGATTATATGTATTACAATAAGAGAGAAACAGGCAAAGACTATCCTATTTATTTCAGAAAGAAAATCGGTGATGTAAATGAGGAGATGATATTGGATGTAAATAAGATAGCAGAGGAATTACCGTACTGCAGTGTATTCATTGAACCAAGTCCTGATAATAAAATTCTTGTATATGCTGTTGACAGCAAAGGAGACCACTCGCATAAAGTATATTTTAAAAACCTTCAGACAGGTAACATGATTGAAGATACTTTAAAATCTGTTGGCGGTTTGGAGTGGGCAAATGACAGTGAGCACTTATACTATGCTGTTTATGAGAGGGGAAATATGGGAAAGCAGTTTTTCAGGCATTGCATTGGAGAGAAGCAGGAAAATGACAAGCTTTTATTGGAAGAAAAAGATGATAAGTTCTGGATGTATATATCAAAATCGAATTCAAAAAAATATACATTATTGAATTCAGGTTGCTTTACAGAAACTGAAGCATATTATATCGATGCAGATAATCCTGAAAGCGAACCCGTAATAATTGAAAAAAGAACAAAAGATATAAAATTTTCAATAGAACATAACGGAGATTATTTCTACATATTAACAAATTACAATGCTCCAAATTACCGGGTAATGACAGCACCGGTTAATAATCCCGGAATAAAAAACTGGAAGGAATTTATTCCTGAAAAAGAATCCGTTAAGATTGAAGATATGTGGATGTTTAAGGAATACCTTGTTTTAATTGAAAGAGATTACGGGTTGAATAAAATAAAAGTTATTAACCTGAAAAACAACGAATCACATTACGTGGAGTTTCCTGAACCTGTTTACACCATTTACCCTTCTGATAACTATGAGTTTGATACAAAATATATAAGATATACTTACATGTCATTCACCACACCGCTATCGTATTATGACCACGATATGGAAAAGCCGGCAAACTTTCTGCTTAAACAAACCGAAGTGCCCGGCGGATATAATAAGGATGAATATATTACGGAAAGACGCCTTGCACCATCACACGATGGAAAGCTGATACCTGTTTCTTTAGTTTATAAAAAAGGTATTGAGATGAATGGAAAAAATCCGCTTTTCCTTCATTCATACGGTTCATACGGTATAAGTTCCGAAATCTGGTTTTCAGCAGCCCGGCTATCATTGCTTGACAGGGGGTTTATATATGCTGTTGCTCATATAAGAGGCGGGGGCGAACTGGGTGAAAATTGGTATACTGATGGAAAGCTGATGAATAAGAAAAATACATTTAAAGATTTCATAAGCTGTTCTGAATTTCTTATAAAAGAAGGTTATACATATAAAGGAGGTATTGCCGCAATTGGAGCAAGTGCAGGCGGTACTTTGATGGGTGCAGTTACAAACATGAGACCTGACCTGTTCAAGTGCATTATTGCTAAAGTACCTGCTGTGGATATTCTGAATAATTTATTTGACCCAGGTGTTGAAAATTCTGCAGTACATTTTGGCGAGCTTGGCAATCCAAATATTAAAGAGGAATACGATTATCTTAAATCATATTCACCATACGAAAATATTGAAGCAAAAGATTACCCGCAAATACTTCTTACTACAGGCTTAAATGATGCTAATGTACCGTTCTGGGAACCGGCAAAATATACTGCTAAGATGAGGGAGCTTAACCCGGACGGTAATGTTGTTCTGCTCTTAACAGAATTTGATTCGGCTCATTTCGGACCATCCGGAAGATACAACATGTATAAGCAAATGGCATATGAGTTTGCTTTTATATTGAAGAGCTTTGGTGTGATGAGTTCATAAGGTTTATAAGGTTCATAAGGTTTATAAGGTTTATAAGGTTTATAAGGTTTATAAGGTTTATAAGGTTTATAAGGTTTAAGAAATATTGAGGACAAGGGGTGATTCGTTATAAATAACTATGATTTTTTCTTATCCGAAGAATTGGATAAACATTGTAAGATTTGAATACTGAAAAATCACCCCTTGATTTCAACCCATGCGGGAATTATAAAGCAAGGGGTGATTATTCAATAGTAATGTCTTTAAGTATTGAGCAAATTTTTCAAATAAGAAAGATTATGGTTACTTAAAACGAATCACCCCTTGTCCTCGATCTATTTTCACCAACAGGATAAATAATAAAATAGAAATAATGCGACGCTAATAATTGCGGTATATATTTATTGCAGATTGCTCCAGTAAAAATATCCTGAAACTCCCGGAATTTTGACCGGGGAACATGGCAATTTCCTTTTGGTACCGAAAGTGCTCAATTTCCCCCGGTATTACAGCAAAAATCCTGCTGCACAATATAATTTTACATAAAAATCTTCTTAAAATACCATCAATATTTACTAATATCTTATAATTAATATATAATAAAAGCACTTACGGAGTTTTTAATTGTTAAAATTTACCTTAAAACCTCAAAATTGATTCAAAATCAGCAAAAAAATAATTAGCACATGTGTCTAATGGAAAAGTGTATGCAATGTACCCAAATGTATATTTTCGGGATTAATTATGTCGTCATATTATCTGTATATTTTGCAAATTTAAAGCAGTGTTTTTCCTGCAATCTGTCCGAAGGATGCCTGTGGCATAATCTACAATCTCTAATCTGTAATCTCTAATCTTTAATCCTTATATTTGTAAATGAACTTTTCCTACCTTGATATAATAATAATAATCGTTTACCTGATTGGTGTTGCTGCTTTCGGAATAATAAAAGGCGGTAAACAAAAAACAGCTAAAGATTATTTTCTCAGCGAAAAAGCCATTCCCTGGTGGGCTGTGTGCTTTGCTGTTGTTGCAACCGAAACAAGTGCATTAACATTTATCAGCATACCCGGTGTTGCATATGTTGGCAATCTGAATTTCCTTCAGATTGCAATCGGGTATATACTCGGAAGATTTGTTGTAAGCTATTTTCTTCTTCCAAAATATTTTGAAGGCGAACTGCTTACTGCCTATGCGTATCTTGAAAGAAGATTCGGTGCAAAGACAAAAAATATAGCTTCAAGTGTTTTTATGGTAACGCGTGTATTTGCAGATGGTGTCAGGTTGTTTGCAACTGCAATTCCTATTGCAATAATATTTAAAGGATATAATGTATTTGTTGGAGTACCCGATTGGCAGATATATTCTATCTCCATTATACTCATGGCGGCAGTTACCCTTGTATATACATACATTGGCGGTGTGCGTGCTGTTATATGGACAGATGTAATCCAGATGTTCATTTATATTGGCGGTGGAATACTTGCATTAATTATTTTGAGCGGCGTACTTCCAATAAGCTTCCCAGAATCTATTTCACAGCTTACGGATAAAGGCAAACTGGATTTTCTGAACTTCTACTGGGCTGGTGATTTCTTCAATAAACCGTATACGCTTTTCGCAAGTGTGCTTGGCGGTATGTTCCTTTCAATGGCATCACACGGCACAGACCAGTTGATTGTGCAAAGATTGCTTACAACAGAATCATTAAAGAAAGCTCAGCGTGCACTTATTACCAGCGGATTTATTGTGTTCGTTCAGTTTGCATTGTTTTTGTTTGTTGGTGCATTGCTCTATATATTCTTTAATGGCAGGGTAATGAAATCGGATGAAGTCTTTCCGACCTTCATAATCAATCACATGCCAAGCGGAATATCAGGATTTATCATTGCGGGATTGCTTGCGGCTGCTATGTCAACCTTATCCGGCTCTATATCAGCTTTATCGTCAACACTGGTTAGCGATATATACAAACCGTACTGGGGAAAAAATAAAACAGGTGAACAATTGCTTGGTGTTTCACGCTTTGTTTCGTTGTTATGGGCAGGTGTATTGATTTTATCTGCATTCTTATTTATGAATTCAAACAAAGCAGTAGTTGAGCTTGGGCTTTCAATAGCTTCATTCACATACGGCGGATTGCTGGGAACATTTCTGCTTGGAATATTTTTTAAGAAGGTGAGGCAAACCGATGCAATCATAGGCTTTGCTGCCGGTATTATTGGAATGATATTTATTATATATTTCACAAATATTGCATGGACGTGGTACACGATAATCGGAGTTGGCTTTACTTTAATAGCTGCAAACATTTCAAATTTATTTACTAAAAGTCATGAATAAATTTTCATTTAATATTTTTTTAATATCATTTGTTTTTATAACAGTATTTTCTTCTGCAGGATTCACATACTTCTCATGCGGCAAAAATGTATCGAATGATAAAAATGCAGCAAGCGAAAAAAATATCTCAGGCAGTAAAAGCTTAACGGATGAAAAATACAGTATTACACACGAGACTATGTATGACTCAAGTGCCAAATATAATTATGTTGTTAACGTGAAGTACCCGCAGATAAAAGGTTTTACAAACAAAGAAACCGAAGACAATTTTAATAAATACATTAAAGAATTTGTTACAGACCATGTTGATACATTTAAAAATGAAATGATATCATGGGAAAATCCCGGAGTGGATTACCAGAGTGCTTATGAAATAGCCGATACAATTTTCTACATGACAAACGATGTGATAAGCATCCGTCTTGATGGTTATACAATGTTTGCCGGTGCGGCACACCCCAATACATTCTTTTATTCAATAAATTATGATTTAAAAAACAATAAGGTCATAAAGCTCTCATCATTATTTGACGGAAGCTATATGAAAGTAATATCGGATTACTGCATTAAAGAGCTGAAAAAGCAGATAGAGGAATACGAGCAGAACCCCGATCTTCGCTGGATAAAAGAGGGTGCGGGACCAAAGAAGGAAAATTATTCCGTGTTCAATTTCACAAGCGACAAGTTTGTAGTAACATTTCCTGCATACCAGGTAGCATCATATGCAGAAGGACCGAAGGAAGTTGTAATACCGCTGAGTGTATTAGCTGATGTGATGAAGAAGGATGGTGCATTAGGTAAATAATGTATAGAGTTTGTTGAGTGTATGGAGTGTCCGGCAATTGCCGGATTACTGCGTACTTACAAACCGGTGCAAGTGTATTAACGCTAATATTTTTCCGTTACCGGGCTCTTGACTGGTAACGTTTTTTTATGTTTATTAGATTAATATAGGTCACCTTACGCAAAAATCAAGAAACTATACAATTCAGTCCTGAGTCCCGAGTACTCGGGAAAGGACAATAGTAAAGAAGATACGGATAATCTCTGATAGCTGATAATACAGGATTTATATTCACCAAAATATTTCGAATCATTATTACTATTGTCCTTCGACTCCACTCAGGACTGAATTTATCGAAATTGCGTAAGGTGAGTAATATAGGTCTAAACTTCTTTCCATTCAGAGAATCTTTCCAATTCCATTAAACCTTTTCAACTGTGTATTGTCATACAGATACAAACAGGTAGGGAACATAAATTTTTTTATTAACATACAAAGGGAGATTTGAAATGAAAACAGCGAAATCTATAAGAAATTTACTAATTTTGATGGCTGTGGCGTTATTTGCATTTTATATTGCAGGCTGCGGCGAATCAGTATCAACAGGCGAACAGACAGATGATGAATATTTAATGGAAGTTGTAAAAAAAGGTGTAAATGCACAGGATGAAGACGATTTGCTTGCTGCTGACACAAGCGCTCTTAACGACGGCGGTGCTATTGATAATGGACCGGGCGGCGGAGATACACCAATTGATTCATTATTAAAATGGGGCAGAAAAATATTAAACGTCAATGTTAACCTGAATATTACTACCGAAGGCGACACAACCAAGACAGTTATAGTAACAAAAACCATCACAGGAAATTTTATAATTCTTGGAATCGTTGGCGGTGTGCAGGATACAATTATAAAACCGTATACCGAAGTAATTACAAGAAACGTTGAGTTCAAAAGGATTGGGCATGGTCCAAGACCCAGAAGCAACTGGAAGCTTTATAAAGTATCGATGGCAGACGGCAAAACCACAGCTCCGCAGGTAGGCACAGATTATGTTGAAATGAACAAGGTTGAAGTATATGTTGATAATGTATTAAAATATACATTTGAAGGACCGGATTTCACGGAGAATGTATTCACAACAAGAAGGTTTGGCGGAGAAATTCCGAATGTAAATGCAAATGACCAGGTAAAATTAATAGTATATACATACTCAACACAACCGGAGCCGGATATAGTAACATGGCATTGGGCAAAAAATGCATTCGGTTTCCACAGAGTACCGTTTGAAATGACATCAAATACTCCAAGCGGCTCAGGATGGGTAAGAACATATGAGAAGACATTCACAGTGTACGGTGCACATTTACCGGGAAGAAAGTTCAATGGATTCATCAGTGCATCAACACATAAATCGTTGTACGATGATTCACCGACAGAATTTGCATCAGATTTAGTCGGCATACCTTACAGAGTAGAGCATTAGACTTAAAATCATATTGCATCCTTAATTAAGGACTATATAGTAAACCCTCCAATCCCCCGGAGGGTTTTTTTATTTCCCGCTAAAATTAGTCAAAGTCAACAATTATACCGTAAAAACAGTAATTTAGTTTAAATAAGGAATATACTACTTTTAAGTTATTTCATATGACGTATGTAAGTAGCTATTTTTGTTATTGTTAACGATCTGCTGAAAAACCACTCCTTTTCGCAATAATTTAGCAGGAAATAAGAATTTTTTAATAATTTTTAAAAATTTAAATGAAAATACAAAGAATTAAATTTGAACTGATTCTACTACTATTTGCAGGATTATTCACTTTAGCTATTTCCGGATGCGGCGAAAATCCTACAACTGAAGGAAACCAATCTGATAATGAATATTTGCTTGAGCTTATTAGCCAGGGATTGCACAGCAGTTATCAAAACGATGAAGACCTGATGACACATGAATCAAATGATCTTGACGACAGCGGCGCAGTTGGCAATGATAACTACGATAACACGATTGACTCTTTGTATAAATGGGGCAGGAAAGTTATCGATGTAAATGTAAATTTGAATATTGCTGATGATGGCGACAGCTTAAAAAAGGTTAATATTACCAGAACGATAAATGGCAATTTCATTATCATTGCAAATGTTAATGGTGTATTGGATACTATAGTAAAGCCGTATACTGAGGTAATAAAAAGATATGCAGTGTTTAAAAGAATATCACACTCTAACAGACCAAGATACAATTGGCAGCTTTGTAAGATTTCAATTGCAGATGGACAGACAACCGCACCTCAAACCGGTACGGATTTTGTTGAGATAAACAAGGTTGAAGTATATGTAGGTAATGTTTTGAAATATATATTCACCGGCCCTGATTTCACACAGAATATATTCAGAACAAGGAATTATGACAGCCAGATACCTCTGGTAAATACAGGTGACCAGGTAAAAATAAAAGTATACACATTCTCAAAACAATCTGATAATGATATAGTATCATGGCACTGGGCAAAAAATGACCAGGGATTACACAGGCTACCGTTTGTTATGATTTCAAGTACGCCAGGCGGCAGCGGATGGAACAGGGTATATGAAAGAACATTTACTATCTATAATAATCATATTATAGGAAGGTTCAACGGCTTTATCAGTGCTGCAACCCGTAAATCGCTTTTTGATGATTCACCTTCAGAGTTTGCAACTGACCTTGTTGGAATACCATATGCAGTAGCACCGTAAGAGTGTTCCTTAAATACAACGTCTCTTATTTTTTAAGAGAGACCACAATAGAAAAAAGGACTGACTGAAAAGCCGGTCCTTTTTCTTTTATATTAATACAAAATATGCGACAGTTAACGGGTGAGGAAAATTTTCAATTATGCCCATCTACAACTACTATACCAAAATGCTTAAAAATATAACAAGGATTTGCCTTCACTATTATCGCTAACTGTTTAGTAGAATTCCGTTTTATTGCGATTCCAGTTCATAATCGCCATTTTTGAGCTAAATTTTAACCAAAAAGTTGGCTGTAACCGCTTATATTATATATAACTTAACCCAAAACATGCAAAACGTGATAGTGTTGGGAAAGATTGAGATGGATTGTATTG
>Ga0105092_10000041_pt1 | contig 57830 bp, 46 predicted proteins | sample PPLLak2March2015_FD_87021 | JGI IMG/M metagenome (GOLD analysis project Ga0105092, IMG submission 87021) | Freshwater sediment microbial communities from Prairie Pothole Lake near Jamestown, North Dakota, USA - PPLs Lake P7 Core (1) Depth... | ecosystem: Environmental > Aquatic > Freshwater >... | reverse complement strand
AGGTTGGAAGGTTGGAAGGTTGGAAGGTTGGAAGGTTGGAAGGTTGGAAGGTTGGAAGGTTGGAAGGTTGGAAGGTTGGAAGGTTGGAAGGTTGGAAGGTTGGAAGGTTGGAAGGTTAATCTAAACCTCTCTTTCCCAAATTTCTATTTGGGAAAGTATTGGATTTGCAATTGAAAAATTAACTTTAATTCAAGAAACCTACTTTCCCAAATAGAAATTTGGGAAAGAGAGAGAAAGAAGCAAACTTAACAAACTTAAAGAACTTAAAGAACTCTATGGAAACATTTTGGTACATAGCTTTAGCATTCATGATAATAATGTATGTTGTGCTAGACGGGTTTGACCTCGGAGCAGGAATCATACATTTATCTGCTGCAAAAAATGATAATGAAAGAAGAACCATCATTAATTCAATCGGACCGTTATGGGATGGAAATGAAGTTTGGCTTATAGCAGCGGGCGGTACTTTATTCTTTGCTTTTCCTTTATTATATGCATCAAGCTTCAGCGGGTTCTACCTTCCATTGATAATGGTGCTTTGGCTTTTAATCGGACGTGCACTTGGGATTGAATTGCGGAAACATGTTGATAATCCTCTCTGGAAATCTTTCTGGGATGCAATGTTCTTCCTGTCAAGTTTGCTGCTGGTGATAATATTCGGGGCGGCACTTGGGAATCTTGTTCGCGGTGTTCCGCTTGATGAGCATGGGTTTTTTTTTGAACCGCTCTGGACAACCTTTACCGTTGTTCCAAATGCAGGTATCCTGGATTGGTTTACTGTGCTTATGGGAATAGTTGCGCTCTTTACCCTTACTGCTCACGGTTCAAACTTTATTGCAATGAAAACCGAAAATGGCTTGCAGCAAAAAGCAAGAAGATATTCATCAATTTCAAACTGGGGTGTTTTGCTTACTTCAATTGCCGCACTAATTTCTGTTTCAGTTATTAGACCTGAAGTTTGGAACAACTATTCAATCCATATCTGGGGCTATATCTTCCCTATAACCGGACTTGCAGGTTTAGCAGGGATGGTCTATTACAGGTTTAAACAAAATGATTACCGTGCATTTCTTTCTTCTGCCATGTTTATTATTGGAATGTTATCAGCCACAGCTTTCGGATTATATCCGAATGTACTTTCTGCATCAACTGACCCAAAGAATAGCTTAACAATTTATAATGCCAGCACAGGCCAGCACGGTTTACAGATTGGATTAATATGGTGGATAATCGGAATCATCCTTGCCATAGGGTATTTCATATATCTGTTTTACATTTTCAGAGGAAAAGTAAAAGTAACGGGAGAATCGTACTGAATCATCACTTAATAATGATTAGAATTTTTTATAAGATTTCAGTTTATGACTTCACTCCTATCTTAAAAGTTATATAATAACTATATGCTTTATCTAAAATCAAAAAGCCGTTTCATCAACGGCTTTTTGTTATATTAAAAAATTATCTTTTTACTTTATCAGCATCATTTTTTTAACATCCCTGAAATCTCCTGCACTAATTTCATAGAAATATACACCCGAAGCAATATTTTCAGCGTTCCAGCTTATTGTGTGCTTTCCTGAATTGAAATTACCTTTTGCAAGAATTTCAACTTCTCTTCCTATTATATCATAAATCCTTATTGTAACATCCGATTTCACCGGTAAATCAAAATTAATTGTAGTTACAGGATTGAACGGATTAGGATAGTTCTGGTATAGCCTGAATTCTTCAGGAATTTTATTATTGTTATTACTGATGCCTATAGGATTATCAGGCCCGCCTGAGAAACATTTTAATCTTCCGTCTCTGCTTCCGGCTACCATTTCCATAGTTCCATTGCCTGTGTGCTGGTCAATGCTGTTCAATGCAATAACCCTGTCACCTCTTTGCTGAATTGTCGTTCCGAATTCATACTGGAATAAAGTCGAACCGTCCTTACCGTTTATTATAACAAATTCAGCCGGCTCTTGTGTGATAACAGCAATGTCCTGTATCGGATCCCTGTTTATATCACCGATATTATCTATGCCGCGGGTATAGTCAAAACCAAGCGGAGCTGACCATATAATTGTTCCCAACTTTGAATCCAATCTATATAATGAGACCGGCCCTGATGTTGACAGGTCTATATATCCGTCTTTATCCTTATCATCAAGCTTTATAATCTTTCCGTTATTGCTTGCACCAAGTGAAGCGTTCCAGATACTTGTGCCGTTATTTCCTGATAGGGCAGTCAAGTTGCCGTTAAAACCTATCTGGCATACTATATCAACAATACCGTCACTGTTAATATCAGGTATATCTTTTAAGCTCCATGCTGCATTATATGTGCCGCTTGCAAGGTAACTCCATAAATTAGCTCCGGAATTATTAAATCCATAGATGTTGTAAGGACCGCCGTCAAAGCTTGTTCCGATAGCACCGCCCCAGGGAGCAGTTGTTATGTCATAAGTGAAATCGCTGGTCTGTATTGAATTAAACAACACCTGTCCGTTTAAGCCATTTACACAAATTGCGGCATGCCTTCCCTGTCCTTCACCTGACCCGCTGGCTGATACAAGTACATCTACCCTGCCGTCATTATTGTAATCTTTGTCTGTTCTCAATCCCATGATGTCACCATCGGAATATGTGGTAGGACTCCCGTATTCCCATAATTTTTCTCCTGTTTTTCCGGATAAAGCATATACCATCTCATTGCCGCCGCCGCAGCCAACAACTACTTCATCAATTCCGTCATTGTTAATATCAGGCATTGTTGCCATTGCATCTTCCCAATCAACTGACCCGGTGTTGTATGATCCATTGTATGTACTAAATTTCCACAATGTATCTGATGTAACAGAAGAGTTACCGTTATAGCAAATTGTCCAGTAATTTTCCGTAGCTACAATTACATCATTAATTCCATCACCGTTTACATCACCGATGCGTTTAATGCTCTTGGGCTGGTAGTCCTGAGACGATGTGCCCGGGTTAGCGGGAATATTTCCTTCCCAGAATATTTCTCCCAGTTCCGTCAGGTTATTTTGCCCTGTACCTGATAAAATAATTTTACCTGCCGCGGGATTTATAGAATTTGAATTTATTATTGCCGAATCATTAAACGTATTTGCATCGTTTGGATTAAACCAGATTCTTAATGTTCTTGTTCTTTGTGTATCAATTGTTATAGGGAATGTTACATTTGTGTTATCAAGAAAGAATCTCTGTCCTGAAAAATTAAATGAATTAATAACCAGCGGCTGTGTTCCCCTATTCTGTATGCTGAATGTAAATCCGCTAAGCGAGTTTATTCTTCTTGTATTATAATTAAAATTGGATGATGATAAATATAAGAAGCTTCCGTTTTCAACTCCCTTTCCTTTTAATATGACTGTCTTCAAAGGATTAGCCGCATCATTGCTTGCAATTCTGAGTTCACCGGAAGTTGTATCAAAAACATTTGGTGTAAATCCCAATGAATAGTTTTTCGATTGTCCTGCATTTATTGTATCTGGTAATGCATTAGGTGAAATACTGAACCTTGGATTTGTCATCGTTAACCCGCTTATAATTAATTTAGCGGTACCGATGTTATTAATAGTAAGGTTCTGGTTACCTGTTTGTCCTATTATTACATTGCCAAAATTTATTGTGTTAGCTGATGTAGTAATTTGGGGACTGCCCTGTCCTGTAATAGAATATTTATACAAAGTACGGTAAGCGTTTACATTATTACCAACACGCTGTGCTATAAGCCATAAATTCTGGTTATCCCAGTATAAACCGCGCGGGTCACAATCATTGTCTGGGTCAGGTACTGCAAATGAGAACAATGTATCTCCAACAGCTTTTCTGTATGCATAAATTCTTTCCGCATCTTGCTGGAAATTATCTGTAACATAAAATATCGTATCACCTTTAACAGCAATACCCTGAACCTGTCTTCCTCTCAATGGGATAGTATCAACCAATGTTTTTGTTGTCAGGTTCATTTTATATGCATAAGCAAAAGGATAAGAGGTAAAATCAGGGTAATAAACGGCAAACCATAAATTATTTCCGTCAAGTGCAATACCTCCAATACCGCCTGCATAATTGCCTGTAAGTATACTATCAATTTTTACACCGGAAGTGTTTAGTTTGTAAATTCTTCCGCCGTTTGTTCTGTAGTCTTCCGCAACCCAGAACCCTGTTCCGTCCCAGGCAAGGCCATGATTAAAATCCACAACTGTGGCCAGACTATCTTTTATTATTCCTGTTTTTGTAACCTTATATAGCTTACCTGCATTATCCGAACCAATCCAGAGCGTATCACTTTTTTGAGTAACACCCCAAAATGCATTATAAGTTGAATTAGCCGAAAAAGGATATGATGCAACTAAGGTTTGTGAAATAAATGAAGCTTGTGAAATAAAGACAATTAAAAAAAGTAGTTTTAAAGTAAATTTTTGCATTACTGTTCTCCTGATATTTTTGTAATAATAAGAACGATTACGCTAAATTAAAATGGAAAAAATAAACGATAAATGGATTAGAGAAATTTAGCCTTATTAATTCACCTTACGCAAAAATCAAGAAACTATACATTTCAGTCCTGAGTCCCGAGTACTCGGGACTCAGGACTGAATTTACCGAAAGTACGTAAGGTGAATTATTAATACTCACTTTTCTCATAATTTGTCGAAATGTTATTTAATACTTTCCTGTATTGTTTCCACTGCGGTATAAACATATCCATGTATGCTTTAAAACGCTCGTTATGCCGCCGTTCTAACAGATGTACCATTTCATGTACAATAAGGTATTCGATACAATGAACCGGCTTCTTTGCAAGCTCAAGATTTAACCAAATCCTTTTTGCTTTCGTATTGCATGTTCCCCATTTTGTCTTCATTTTCTTTATACGGACTTCATTTACACAAACGTTCATCTTTTTCTCCCACTTATCAATAAACTGTGGGGCTAATTCAATTAGCTGCTTCCTGTACCAGCTCTCAAGTATTGCCTGCCGCTGCAGTTTGGTTGAGTTTTTACGTGTAAATAGTTCGATAGTATCATGGTTCAGGATTACCTTGGGATGTGAGTTCTGTTCTGTTACATTCAACAAATAGCATTTGCCTAAATAGAGATGGTTCTCGGGATTAAGGTATTCCTGCGGGATTTCCCTTCGATGATTCTGAATTCTTTTCTGATGCTTTTTTATCCACTCTACCTTTGATACAGCAAATGACCGTATCGATTCAAGCTTCATTCTTCGCGGAGCGGAAATTCTAACGCTTCCTAAAGGCGGGTGTACACTTAGATGAAGATTCTTAATTCTTTTATGAGTTACATCTATTATTATATCACTTACTACTATTTTATATTGCTCTATGCTCAAATTTATTTAATATTCTCAATAAGATTTATCAACTTCCAACGCTGATGATTCATTCTGACCAGGATTATTAATGCATTAACACCCACGAGGTCTCGGGGCAAGCGGTTAATGCACTCCACACATTCTATGCACTCCACAGACTCTATGCACTCCATACACTCCACACACTCTATGCACTCCACACATTCTATGCACTCCACAGACTCTATGCACTCCATACATTCCACACATTCTATACACTCCACACACTCTATGCACTCCACACACTCTATTTAAAAATGCTGTTCAAATAGAGATAGATATATACTGCAGGTACTGCAAATAAGATGCTGTCAAATCTATCGAGAAAACCGCCGTGTCCCGGAATTAACTGTGATGAATCTTTTATTTTCACCCACCGTTTAAGCTGAGATTCAAACAAATCCCCCAGCTGTGCTGAAACCCCGACTATCAATGCGGCGGCAATAAAATGTGTAAGCTTCATTTGCGGATAATATATGTAATGAATTACTATGCCGGTTATTATTGTAAATATAAATCCAAAAATTGAACCTTCCCAGGTTTTTTTCGGGCTGATTCTCTCGGCAAGCTTATGTTTACCGAAAGTCCTGCCGCCGAAATATGCGAATGTATCTGATGCCCAAACCATTGCCATTATTAATATTGCATAATTAACAATATTATTAGAAATGAATGCACTTGAATCCATTAAGCTTAACAACCCAAAAGGAGTCGAAATGTAAACAATAGACAGCATCCATGTTCCGATAGCTTCAAAATGCTTATCGGTTTTAAAAACCTCATCTGCCGTAAGGTAAAGGAACATTAGGAAATACAGAATAAGTACATAATTAAATTTCTGGAAATAAAAACATACCACTATCAATGAACTAATGATAAGGAAGACTATCTTATGAAAGGAAAAGCCGCCTGCCCACTTTGTGATAATCGAAGGTGTTTTTTTCGGTCTTTCGAACAGGTTATAAAACTCATTCATGCATAAAAAAGAAACAATGACACAAAATATAAGAAACGGAATATTCCCGATGACTGCAAGAGCTATGACCAGCGGAATTCCAATAATGCCGACTATTATTCTGACTGCCGTGTTACTCAATTTCTTCAGGTGATATTTGAGGTTTAACTCTGAATCTGTAATAAACCAATAATATAATTACAAATAAGACTAATGAAACAACACCCGATATTGCCGTATTAATTGTTTCCGAATTTGCAATATGCGGAGTATCAAATTCATCTTTTCCGAATTTAAATATATAAAATGCAGCAAAAAAATTATTGAAGAAATGACAAACCATGCCCGTAAAAATACTATTGGAATAATAAACAACAAATCCAAGGAAAAAACCAAGAAGCATTAAAGGAACAAAGTTAAGCGGCTGAAAATGATACATAGCAAATAAGAATCCCGATAGAAATATTGCAATAGAGGGCCTAGAAGCTTTTTCAAGATTTTTTAAAACAAATCCTCGGAATAATATCTCTTCACTAATTGCAGGTGTAACAGCTATTACAAGTACAACAACCGCAAATTCAACTGATGAATACGATGTGACTATTTTCATAGTAGCGGCATCTATCAGTTCAAAAGCTTCTTTAAATTCTTTAAAGACAGAATTAAAAAACGGTAAATTATTAAGCACAAAATCCTGCAGATGCAAATATCCCTGAAGTGCCGGCTGTATTAATATAATTCCAAATATGGATAACATTAATAGAAACGGCGGCGGAGCATTTAAGCGGAACGTTTCCTTTAATTTTGGAGTCCTCAGGCGGGTAAGGAAAATAGTTGGAGTAAGCATGAACATAAAGTGCCCAAACATCAGCATAATTCTCGTTAATTCAACATTTGTATCAGGCGATGCAGCCCCTGCCAAATAAGCCATCATTCCGCCTATAACCTGGTATAAAAAAAACACAATGACAAGGACAAGTATTACATAACTAAACGGACTTAAACTTGCTATCCAGCTATGCTTCGGCTCGTTATTATTATCTTCACGGTTATTAAAATCCAACAGCGCTTATTATTAAATTTTACAAATATATGGATTTGTATAATGAGTTATAACCCAACACAATATCTCTTAATATATAATATGATTATCAGATTTATCAGATTTATCAGATACAAGTTTCCACGGGTTAAAGCCAGTGGTTACTCATTATGAAGATATGATAAGCAAAGCGTGGTATATCTCAATTCAGATAAGTAACATTTGTGAACTTTTTATTCTTCCTGCCTGCTGCAGTTTTACCTGGCTTTGACAGGCAGGTATGAACTTTGTGCTGCATTTCCAATCTTATAAATCCGATAAAACAACCTGGTATTAAGCGAGACAAGTCTTGTAAGAGATTTATTTTGCGGAACCACACTGATTCATATGTGTTTTCTATATGTAGTAAGAAAATGACTTGTAGTGAGTATTTGATGAATTAAAGAGGTAAACGTATGAAAACTATTAAGATAATTATGAATTTGAGATACAAATTACTTGTATTATTTGTAATCTTAACAGCGTCAATATTTCCGGTAAATCTTCAGTCTCAAGACCAGACAAATGCCCGCGGAAAAGGAATGTCTAACGCATCAATGGTAACTTCATTCGGCATTGATGCTTTTGGTATAAATCCCGCAAACTATTATTATAACAAGTATTCAACAATAAAAAAGCCGGATAAAAAAACTTCTGTTAAGATGAAAAAGCCGCAGTTCGAAATATCAATATTCTCTGCCGGTGCATCGCTGGGAAGCAATGCTGACTTTAATTTTTATGAAAGATACAGCGACTTAATATCGTTGAACCGTGAAAACCTTGTCAGCACATTTACCGATGTAAATAAACTCAGAGAATTTACTGAAAATATACTTCCTGAAGAAAAAGCGGATGTAGGTTTTGATGTCGATGTAAAATGGTTATCCGTGAACGCTGTTATGCCGCAGGTTGGAGCATTGAACTTTTCTATATCAGATAAAATTGCTCTAAGCACTTTTATTCCCGGTAAGGAGCAAACTGTTCCTTCTACATACAATGTAATACTTGACCCGTTGACAGGCCGTGCCTCGCTGACAGATGTAGAGCTTCATCAGGAAGAAGCTCAATCCTCGTGGATAAGAAAATATTCACTTGGAGCTTCTAAAGTATTCGAATCAAAAAAAGGAACAATCAGAAGCTTCACATTTGGATTTGCAGGAGCACTTGTACATGGCTTTGGCGATATACATGCATATAAATCCGATTTCAGTTTAAGTACACATGGAATTAGTTATGATGAAAACGGTGTGCATGTTGATAGTGTAACAGGTATGCAAAATTTCAACACGCAAACATCGCTTACAGATTATTTCAAGGATTTTGCAGGAAATCCGTCTTCAACCCGCTTTACATTATTTCCAGAGCCGGCAGGTGTTGGATACAGTATTGATTTTGGATTTGGAATGCAGATTGGAAATTATGTCAGGATTGCCGCAAGTGTTACCGATTATGGAAAAGTAAAATGGACTAAAAATGTATTCAGTAATTTTGACCGAGGTACTTTTGCATACAGGAATTTTTACCTAAACAACAATGACCCAACATATGCACAGTTTATAGATGACCTGAAAGGATCCGGCTCAAGAAATACTACAGATCATTACTGGACAGATATGCCCACAAAATTCAGGGCGGGAATCTCATACCAGCCATCAGATAAATTTTTGATGGAGATTGATTGGGTGAAAGGAAATAATAATCAGCCCGGAAACAGTACTGACCATATTGTATCCCTGGGTTCAGAATACACACCTGTTGAATTTATGTCTTTAAGGGCGGGAACATCTATTGGCGGTCCTGCAAAAATAATTTTCGGACTTGGTGTTGGCTTTAAAACTCCTGTCTTTTCAATTGACCTTGCTGCTAATGCAATTAATCAGATGATAAGAAACAGCAGGTATTCATTTTCTGTATCAGGAAAGCTGCTGTTTTAGGCGGAATGGTTTAAGGTTGGTCCCGCTAAAGCGGGATTTCGATAAAAGCTCATAAAGTTGCAACGTTGAAAGTTTAAAAAGCAGGTTAAGAAATTGACCTGCTTTTTTTATTACCTCACCTCCAACCCCCTCTCCACTTGGATAGGGGGAGACACTTTTTATTTTTATTCTATTTTTTTAGATCTTTAATATATCTTAACTCCCCTCTCCATGCTGAGTTTGCGAAGTCCCGCTCTGCGTGGATGGTGAGCGGGATTGGAGTGAGGTTCAGTACTGTCAGTGCCTGATAATTACAGTCAGGGGAAAGCCCTTCCAATAGTTGAATATTTATATAAATTTCAGTAAGTTATATATAAATATAAACGCTATTTGAAGCATTTTACAGCTTTTTTATTATTAATATCATTATTTACCATTAATTCATTTGCCGATGACCGTTCCAATGCAAGGAACATGGGAATGTCCTCATCCGGCATGGTTTCTTCATTTGGGATAGATGCTTACGGTATTAATCCTGCTAACTTTTACTCAAATAAAAAACTCCTTTTCGATATTTCACAGTTCACAAGTGCATCTCAGCTAAAAATAAAAGAAAAAAAGACAGAAAAACCCTATTGGAGTGTTTCGCTTTTATCGGTTGGCGGTGGTTACGGCTGTGATTCAAATATAGAATTCTATCAAAAATATATCAATTACCTTGCTATAAACAGGGAAACTTTCGCCAAGCTTTTCACCGATATTGACGCTGTTCTCAGGTTCAGGGATTCTATTTTACCCAATGAAAGAACCGATGTAAATTATGACCTAGAATTAAAATGGCTGTCGGTAAATTTAACTTTCCCGCATTTTGGAGCTTTAAACTTCACCATTTCAGATAAAGTTGGTTTGAACACTGATGCCTACAGCAGGGATGAATATATGCCGCTCACATTCAACGTAGCTATTCATAACTCAAACTTTTACGATATTACAAATGTTGAAATGCATCAGGCTGAAGCTGTTGCATGGTGGATTAGAAAATATAATATTGGCTTCTCAAAAGTTTTTCAATTTAAAAAAGGTTTAATTAAAAATTTATCTATAGGTTTATCAGGAGGTCTGGTACACGGGTTTGGAAACCTTATAACTTATAAATCCGACCTCTACATTAATACCTACGGTATAAGCAGGAATAACAATATATCACATGTTGACAGCGTTAAAGGCATTCAGAATTTCAACGCTAAATCTGCTATCACTGATTTTTTCACAAACTATAAAGACGGTGCAAAATCTCATTTTACTTTCTTCCCCAAACCCGCCGGTAAAGGATACTCTTTTGATTTCGGGATTAATATTCAATTCAGTGACAAGTTAAGTATTGCCGCAAGTATTACTGAACTTGGGAGAATTAAATGGGATTATAATTCTTTTATCAGCTACGATAATGAAGAATTTTATTATAAAGATTTTAATGTCAGAACCGAAGACAGTACCTATAACAAGCTGGTTAATAACCTGAACGGTACTGAGACCAGAGATACAAAAACACCTTATTATACAGAAATGCCTTTGAAATTCCGTGCAGGTATTTCGTATCAGCCTTCAGATAAATTATTATTTGAGTTTAACTGGGTTAAAGGTAATAACAATTTACCAAGCAATACAACCCGCCATATAATATCTTTGGGTACAGAGTATATACCTGCTAACGTAATTCCATTAAGAGCCGGTATCAGCTATGGCGGACCGGAAGAGTTCAGGTTTTCTTTAGGTGCAGGATTAAGATTCAGAACTTTTTCAATCGATGTTGCCGCAAGCGGAATAAATCAAATAATACGCAATAACCGGATTGCATTTTCTGTTTCCAGCCGGTTAATGTTTTGATATTTGTTCTTTTAAGATTAAGGAATATAGTATTCAGCAAAATCCGAGAATATGTTTTACAAATAAAACCTTCGGATTATTTTGGATTTTGTCCTCACCCCCCTGACCCCCTCTCCTATGATACATGAGAGGAGAGGGGGGGGTACTCGAAACTCTTTTTTCTATAGATAATTTGTATTGTATTTCTCCCCCTCTCCTTACACCTTTCATAGGAGAGGGGGTCAGGGGGGTGAGGAAAAAGATCGCAATGAATGTATAAATATTTATTAATAAACAAAACTAGCATTCATAAATACATTTGAATATTAACAATTAAAAAATAGCGATTTAGATTACAACATTTGTTTGATTATTCTTTTTAAATTCAGTATGTTAAAGCAATTAAATTATTTGAAATATACACTTCTAATATTTATTTTACTTTCAGGGTTTTTTAAAATCCAAACGTTTGCAGATGACCGTTCCAATGCAAGAGGTGTGGGAATGTCAAACTCTGCAATGCTATCTTCATTTGGAATAAATGCTTATGGCATCAATCCTGCCAATTATTATTATAATAAATACAGCAATAGAGATACCGTGAAGATTAAAATAGCCGGTAACAAATTAAAAAAGCCATACTGGGATGTATCGGTTTTTTCTCTCGGCGGGGCGTACGGATGTGATTCAAACATAAATTTTTATAATAAGTATTTAAGCTATCTTTCTATTAACAGGGAAACATTTATTAATACATTTACTGATATAACGAGCGTATTGAATTTCAGGCAAAATGTTTTACCTAATAAAAGAACGGATGTAAATTACGATTTCGAGCTGAAATGGTTCTCAATAAATTTTATTATTCCGAAGTCAGTTGCAATAAATTTTACAATTGCGGATAAAGTAGGATTAAATACCGAATCCAACAGCAGGGATGAATACCTCCCTTTGAACTTTTACCTGGAGATACTGGACAGCGGGAAGCAAAATTTAACCAATGTTGAAATCCATCAATCCGAAGCAATTGCATGGTGGATCAGGAAATACACAATTGGTGCATCCAAAAATTTTGAATTTAAAAAAGGTATAATTAAGAATTTATCAATCGGCTTTTCAGCGGGGCTTGTTCATGGCTTTGGTAATGTTATTACATATGCCTCAGACCTGTACATAAATACATACGGTATCAAAACAGACCCATCCAGCGGACTGAAACATATAGACAGCATAAAAGGACAGCAGAGCTTTTATACAAAAGCAGCATTAACGGATTTCTTCAGGGATTATTCCGATGGTTCAAGGTCGCATTATACATTTTTCCCGAAGCCTGCTGGTAAAGGTTACAGTATTGACCTGGGCTTTAACATGCAGATTGGTGATAAGATAAGAATAGGTGCAAGTGTAACAGAGCTTGGAAAAATTACCTGGGATTATAACACATTTATAAATTATGACAAAAATAATTTCTTATACAAAAATTTTTACCTAAGTAAAACCGACCCTACTTACAATAGGTTTGTAAATGATTTGGAAGGACTTGACACAAGAGATACTCTAACATCCTTTGAAACTGATATGCCCACAAAATTCAGGGCAGGTATTATGTATCAGCCGTCTCAAAAGCTGCTGATAGAATTAAACTGGCTGAAAGGAAATAATAATCTTCCCGGGAATACAACACGTCATATAGTTTCTCTTGGTGCGGAATATAACATTACAGATTATCTGCCGGTTAGAGGGGGTGTAAGTATAGGCGGACCGGAAGAATTTAAGCTTGCTCTTGGTGCCGGTGTGAAAATCGGCGGTTTTACAATTGACCTTGCAGCTGATGGAATAAATAATTTAATTGCAGATAGAAGACTGTCTTTTGCCATGTCAACTAAAGTATCGTTATAAATATTAACTCAAACAAAAATATTTTTCAAATACTATTTTTTAACTAAAATATTATCTTAATTAATTTCACAATTATGAAAAACAAAATATATTTATTCACAGCTTTATGCACTTTTCTTTTAACTTTTGCTTATGTGGGATGCGGAGATGACACTGTAGTTCCTCCTCCATCCGGTAGTGGTTATCCTAATATTGATATAAAACAGAATGCCAAATACACTTATAATAACTTTGTACTGGATTCAAACGGCACACAAATTCCTACTGACACTACAACTGAAAATACGGTAAAAGCTAAAGGTACATTTTTTGGCGAGAATGATGCTTTTATGATTGAAAGCGTTACAAGAGACGCAGAATTCCCGATACCAATTGCTAATGACACATTTTATGTAAAGTATGATGCAACTAATGGTAAATTCTATCATTATGGTGCTGTAAACTTCTTTGACCCCAGCCAGGCACCAAAGTGGGATTTAATGGCAGATTTTTCTCAGCCGCTTGGTACGTCATGGACTATTGCTACCGGTATTCCTGTACCGGGAGTAAGCGGAGCTACTGCAAGTATCACTGCTAAAGTAGTAGTTGATACTGTATTTAATACTACTGCTACACCACCTGTTTCTGTTAAAGCATACAGAATTGAAATGAATGCAACGGTTATGTTCTCAACTTTACAGCTTGGAAATATTTATATAGATTATTTCCTTGGATATACACCTACTTCAGCTCCATCAAATCCTTCAGGTGTATTAAGAGTACGACTTAGACCAATTAAGTTGAATCTTGGTCTTACAGCTTATAAGCAAGATGGAGCTGACCAGATATTAAAAGATGTAGTAATACAATAATTTTTATTACTGATTATAATAAAAATATTATACAAAGGGGCTTAATGCCCCTTTGTTGTTTATTATATGAATTATCATATATTTACAATATCTTAATTTAAGACAAAACTACCGCTTTTCCCAACTGAAATTAATGGAACTTTACTGCTTCATATCTTCGTTATTTAACTTTGTATGTAGAAATTATACCTCTTGGACATTCCGAATATTGTTATTCTAAAACAGGAAATTAAAATGAATACGTTTAAAACGATAATACTCATGACTTTGCTCATGATGTTGTTTCTGATTGCGGGTTTTTTGCTTGGTGGGAAAACAGGACTTATAATAGCTTTTATTTTTTCAATAGGTATGAATTTTTTCTCCTATTGGTTTTCTGACAAAGTAATACTAAAATTATATAAGGCACGGCAGGTAAATCACGATGAATATCCTGACCTTTACAGGATTGTACAGAACCTCTCTATGAGAGCAAATCTGCCTATGCCGAAAGTATATATTATAGATGATGATACGCCGAATGCGTTTGCAACAGGGAGAAATCCTTCGCATGCAGCTGTAGCAGTTACAACAGGGATTATGAGCATATTAACATGGAATGAGCTTGAGGGCGTTATAGGACATGAGTTAACACATATAAGGAACCATGATATACTGATAGGCACAATTGCGGCGGCTGTGGTTGGTACAATAACGTTTGCGGCTGAAATGGCAAGCTGGTCAACATTCTTTTTAGGCGGAAGAAGTGATGACGACGATGAAGGAAGTAATATTGTTTCAACATTATTGTTAATTATATTTGCACCAATAGCTGCAATATTATTGCAGATGGCAATTTCAAGGGCAAGAGAATATATGGCTGATACAGGTGGAGCAAAATTATCAGGACAGCCGCTGTACCTTGCATCTGCACTGAAAAAACTGCATATGATAAATGAAAAGACGCAGCTTAATCATGCAGGACCTGCAACATCACATTTGTTTATTGTGAACCCGCTTAAAGGGAAAGGATTGTTTGGTTTATTCTCCACTCATCCGCCTGTTGAAGAGAGAATAAAGAGATTGAATGATATGGCATTAGATATCATATAAGAGTAAAATATAAAAAGTTTATCAATTTTCGAAGAGCGCATATTATTGTTAATGCTGAAGCACAGACTCCTGTTTATCCTGTTCTGTGCGAACATATGCGTTCTTCGTTTTTTTTGTTATATGAAGGATTTATAATTGGTGATAGACAAGGGGTTACTGATATAGGTACGAAATAATTATTATAATGAAATACTGCATTAACAACTCCAGACTTCGATTAACGAATTATCCCTTGTTCACTTTCGGGCTTACGGGATTCACAATTGCACATTGACTTTAGCTTACGAGATTTACAATTGGAGTTAGACAAGGGGTTACTGATATAGGTACGAAATAATTATTATAATGAAATGCTGCATTAACAACTCCAGACTTCGATTAACGAATTACCCCTTGTTCACTTCAATGGCTGTAGAATCTAAAAGTAATGCAGGATATTTATTTTAATCAGCCCCCCCAGCTATAATTATCAAACGGAGTTAACATCATTTGTATTGCTTTTTCTAATTCCTCACTCTCAGACAAATCATGTTTCATCCTATTGTTCCGGACATAATTTACTACATTAGAAAAACCTTCAACACTATCTATTGCTTTTCTGTTAAACTTTTGAGCCCATAAATTAACATTCATGAGTTCTTTAAACTTCTTTGATGTTACAATCTTAATCTTTTTCATAATATTTTCAAGCTGCTGTGGCGGGAAAAATTAACAAAATGAATATGGTCGCAGCATGAATTGTAAGCAAATATAATGTACTTATGTTTTATAACTAATTTTGCAAACCACTTAGCCAGAATAATTTCATCTTCAAGGGTAAGTTTTATAGGGTTTAATAATTTAATATTAAGTCTTTTCATTCTATCACTTTTCCTTGTAGAATGAGTAACCTGTGTTATGTGAAATAAAACACTATCATCCATTATTTATGAAATTTGTTAAGTAAAACAACTATTCGTAATCATAAATTATACGATTTAAATTGGCAGTATAAAACATTTCGTTAATATATAATTTCTGCTACATTGAAGTGAACAAGGGGTAATACGTTAATCGAAGTCTGGAGTTGTTTACAAAATTTATCCTGGAATTAAAATCTATCATACTTATATCAGTAACCCCTTGTCTAACTCCAATTGCAATTCCTTCATAAAAAAAAGCAGGTCAATTTCTTAACCTGCTTTCAACTTTTCAACCTTCCAACTTTTCAACTTGTAACCTGTAACTTGCAACTTGTAACTAAATATCCTTTTCCACTGCCTGCTTTTCATGAATTACTTTTGCATTGGGACCTACATACGGACAGGCGGCAAAGTGTTCGCCAAACTTATTTTCAAGCGGTGGTACTTCAAGTGCGCAATCCGGTTGAGCTATCGGGCATCTTGTTCTGAATCCGCAGCCGCTTGGTTTTCTTAACGGTGTAGGCACATCGCCTTTTAATATAATTCTCTTTTTATTTTTGCTCTGCAGGTTTGGAAGAGGTACTGCAGACAGCAATGCTTTAGTATATGGATGAACCGGTCTGTGATAAACATCTTTACCGTTACCAACTTCAACTATGCTTCCTAGGTACATAACTGCAATTCTTGAGCTGATATGCTCTACAACTGAGAGATCATGTGCAACAAACAATAAGCTGAGGTCAAACTCATTCTGTAATTCCTGCAGTAAGTTAATCACCTGTGCCTGAATAGATACATCAAGAGCCGAAACAGGTTCATCTGCAATAATAATCTTTGGGTTTGTGGCAAGTGCTCTTGCAATACCAATCCTTTGTCTTTGTCCGCCTGAAAACTCATGCGGGTAACGTTTCGATTGTTCTGCCTGCAGCCCAACTTTTTCAAGGAGCCATGCAACACGGTCATTTCTTTCAGCTTTTGTCATTGATGTATGATACAACAGCGGCTCTTCAATGATTTGTCCAACCGATAATCTTGCATTCAGTGATGAATACGGGTCCTGGAAAATGATTTGCACAAATCCCCTGTATTTCCTCATATCATGAGCACTGAGCTTTAATATATCAATTTCACCGTCAGGTGTTCTAAGCCAAATCTCACCGGTAACTTCAACATTAGGAGATGAAAATTTAAGTACCTTAATAATAGCTTTGGCAACGGTAGATTTACCGCATCCTGATTCACCAACGAGACCAAGAGTTTCACCTTTAACAATTTCCAGATCAACACCATCAACAGCTTTTACCTCAGCAACTTTTCTCAGAAATAGTCCGCCTGTTACGGGAAATTTTACTTTCAGGTTTTTAATCTCAAGAATATTTTCGGGCTTCATATATTTAATAAATACCTTTGTCTGAATAAAAAATTAAAAATTAATATAAATGACATCTAACAAAATGTCCGGGATTCATCTCTTTTAATACGGGTTCATTTTCCCAGCATATATCCATAACATTTTTGCACCTAGTACAGAATTTACATCCAATAGGCAGCTCAAGAATATGCGGTATTAAGCCGGGTATTGCATCAAGTACTTTCTTGTTTTCATTGTAAGGGTCAGGCAGTGACTCTAAAAGTCCGATTGTGTACGGATGTTTTGGATTCTCAAAAATATCCTGAGCACTTCCATACTCCTGTATCTTTCCGCCGTACATTACAATTATCCTCTGGCATGTTTCAGCAACAACACCAAGGTTGTGAGTAATTAATAGAATTGCAGCTTCTTTCCTCTGGTCTTTAAGCTTAAGCATCAGGTCAATTATCTGTGCCTGAATAGTTACATCAAGTGCTGTGGTCGGCTCATCTGCTATCAGTAATGAAGGGTTGCAGGAAAGAGCCATAGCTATCATAACTCTCTGCCTCATACCGCCGCTGAACTGATGAGGGTAATCATTCATCCTTTTTTCTGCGTCAGGTATTCCAACCAGTTCAAGCATTTCAACAGAACGCTTAAATGCTTCATCTTTTGAAACATTTTCATGTTGAAGTATGACTTCCATTAACTGCAGTTTTATCTTCAAAACAGGATTCAATGAAGTCATCGGCTCCTGGAATATCATGGCAATTTCATATCCCCTGTACTTTTTCATTTCTTCATAAGTCAGCTTAAGGAGGTCAACCCCTTTATAGATAACTTCACCGCCGACAATTTTACCCGGCGGATCAGGTATAAGACGGTTTATGGAATATGCTGTTACTGATTTCCCTGAACCTGATTCCCCTACTATACCCAGCACTTCACCTTCAAAAATATCAAAGCTTACATCATCAACAGCTTTAGCAGGAACTCTCACTTTAAAAGAAAGCTTCTGGTTATCCCTGAGCATTTTATCCGTCGGCTCAACATAGAAATATGTTTTGAGATTTTTTATTTCAACTAACTTCTTCTTGTCCATTATAAAAGAATAATTATATACAAAACTTATATTCGAAAAATAATTTAACGCAGTCTTGAGTAAACTTTTGGGTCAAAAGCTTCTCTGACAGCTTCACCGATAAATACAATTGAAAGCAATGTTAAGAATATTGCCAACAGCGGAAAACCAACCAGCCACCAGTATTCAATATTGCTCATACCCTGGCTAATCAACTGACCCCAGCTTGGAGTTGGAGGCGGTAATCCAAAGCCAAGAAAGTCTAATGCAACCAGTGCGCTGATATCGGATACAATCACAAACGGTGCAAATGATATCACAGGTGTAAGTGAATTTGGCAGTATATGCTTAAAGATAATTTTCCTGTTCTTAGCACCCATTGCCACAGCGGCTGAAACATAGTCTCTTGCTTTTTCCCTGTAGAACTCGCCTCTTATGTAATAAGTAATACCCATCCATCCGAATGCGGTTAATATCAATGTCAGCAGAATAAAGTTAGGCAGAATTATTGAGCTGACAATAATCATCACATACAGGAAAGGCAAAGTTGACCATATTTCAATAAAACGCTGTACAATAATATCGAATTTACCGCCGAAGAATCCGAGCATTGCACCTATTGCAATACCTATTGTATAAGCAAATGCAATAACCACAAGGGCAAATGAAATGGAAATATTAAATCCATACACAAGCCGTGCAAATACATCACGTGCCCTGTCATCTGTACCCATGAAATGCCCCCACGAAGGAGTGTGCGGCGGTGAACCTTCCATTTCATCGAGCAGGTTCTCATTTGGATGATAAGGATACAAAGGCATTAATACCCAGTTATCACTGTTATCATTTTGAAATTGTTCCTTCAGCTTCCGGTAATGTGCTTCTCCCTGTATATTCTGTTTGAATAAACCTGCATCATAAAATTTAAATACAGGGAAATAATAATCACCTTCGTACTTTACTATTAACGCATCTTTATTTACAAAGAGCGGAAGGAAAAAGGAAAGTATGTAAAGAGTTAATACCAGTAAAAATGAATAATAACCTCTTTTGAGAGATCTGAACTTTCTCCATCTCTTCTTAAAAAGAGATGTGGAAATTTGTTTCTCACGCTTCTCTTCCCTTTTAATTTCCTCGGTTGTTTTTTCTTTTTCTATTGTTCGTTCAGTCATATTGCTAACAAGATTTTGAATTTTATTATCTGTTCACTTTATCTTTATAGATTATTTAAATATAATACCTGCTATACAGATTATTTGAACCTTATCCTTGGATCCACAATTGCGTAAATCATATCCGAAATTATATTTCCTATCAAAAGCAAAAAGCTTGAGATAACAAGTATTCCCATTGTTACGGGATAGTCCCTGTTAAGGATAGATGAATATCCTAATAAACCCATACCGTTAATGTTAAAAACTTTTTCTATAAGAATACTGCCGGCAAGAACCAATGAAAGGAAATGTCCCAATCCGGTTGCTATCGGAATAAGAGAGTTTCTTAAAGCATGGTAAAAAATAACTCTCTTCTCTGAAAGACCTTTTGCAAAAGCTGTTCTTACATAATCCTGTCCAAGGTTTTCAATCACAGAGTTTTTAGTCAGGATAGTAAGAGTTGCAAAGCTTCCGACCATGTATGCTATAACAGGTAATATAGTATGATGCACCTGGTCCCAGATTTTATCAATTAAATCCAGGCTTTGAAAGTCCTCAGACCTGAATCCGCCAAGCGGAAATACATCCCAGAAGCTTCCTCCTCCGAAGAATATAAGCATCATAGCACCAAATGCCCAGCCGGGTATAGAATACCCGACAAATACCAGTACAGAGGATAGGAAATCAAATGAAGACCCATTCTTGACAGCTTTCATCACTCCTAACGGCACACAAATCAGATATGTTAATGTGAAACCTATTAAACCAAAGTAAATTGAAACCGGGAATCGTGAAATGATTACATCCCAAACCGGCTCTGCAAATACATATGACTTTCCAAGGTCTAACTGCACAAGATTTCCAAGCCAGGTGATATAACGCAAATGAATGGGTTTATCGAATCCATAAAACTTTTTCATTTCTTCCATTGCGGACTCAGGAATGTTTATGCCGCCCTGACCTGTGTTTGAATTGCTAACCTCTCCTGTCGGAGAACCCATGCCCCTGAGCTTCAGCAGCTCCATTTCAAGCGGACCGCCCGGAACTACCTGAAGTATTGTAAATGTAATCAATGTAATACCCAGAAAGGTCGGTATAATCAGCAGGAACCTGCGTATAAAATAAAATGTCATGACTTAAGCTATATTATTTTTCAACAGAGAACTCAAGAGTTTTCAATATTGTTTTTTGCTCTTGAGTTCTCATAATTTTTATAAATGAATATCTTTAATATTGTACTAATGGTCTTACTTCTTATTCGATGTTAATATAACCTTCTCGCCTTTATCTTCTCTTTCTTTTAAGTTTACCCAGAACTTATGGTCAACTTCACCCTGTGTCATAGTAAGTTTATTATCTTTCTTTGCATCTTCATATTCTGCTGCCTGAACGGGATCATTATACCACATTGAAGGGATTATAAGGAAATCATCAGTTCTTGAAAGCATCCATTCAGGGAAACCGAATTTATTATGGTAAGCAACTCTTTGATATGGTCCATACCATCCGAAAGCGTACGGCTGCATTGCTGTTGCAATAGCATCAATTTCTCTTACGATTTTTATTCTTTCTGCTTTATCAAATGATACGTTGTATTGCTTGCATAGCTCATCAATTCTTGGGTCTTTGATACCATTCCAGTTTGTTGTGTTCGGCTGGTCTGCAGTTCCCGGACCCATTGAGCTTTCAGGATTCGGTATTCTTAAACCTGACCATGCCATGCTAAGCATTGTGAAGTTTCTTTCGTTTCCAAGCTTGAAGTTTGTTGTGCCGTCAATCTGCCTGAGATTTAATTTTACACCTACTTTTTTCAGGTCCTCCTGGTAAACAGTAAGATATCTTTCCTGTCCGGGACCACCTGAGAACGGAAGCTCTACTTCGAATACTTTTCCGTTTTTCAGAAGGTATCCGTCAGGATTCTTATCTTTCCAGCCGGCTTCTGCAAGTAATTGCTGTGCTTTATCTATATCAAATTTAACTTTTGGATTGTTTGGATTTTCATAAACTGAACCCGGGAAAAATGAGTATATCGGGTAATACATATTGTAAAATAACTTTTCATTATATTTTTCCCTGTCATATAAATGTGAAAATGCCTGACGTACCCTGATATCATCAAACGGAGGTTTCCTCATATTAAAGCAAATTCCTGATACTCCGTTTGGATTCTCGTTAAATATTCTTCTCTTCTGGACAAGCCCTCTCTTATATTCATCAAAGTCAAATCTTTCAATCCACCACTGTGCCCTGCTGACACTGATAACATCAATCTCACCTTTTTTGAATTTCTCAAACTCAAGTGAAGGGTCTGTTACAACTTCAAATCTTACAAGGTCAAAATTAAATAAACCTGTATTGTATTTTTCTTTTTCTGCCCAGTAATCACTGCGTCTTCTTATCATAATTGACTGACCTTTGTTTACATCTTTCACGTCTATCATATAAGGTCCGCTTCCGGGAATAAACTCGAACTGGTATTTTTCTAGGTATTCTTTACCTGAAATTCCTATATAATGAGCAGGCATTATTCTCATCGATACTGCAAAATAAAGGAACTGTCTCCAGTTAAGCTCTTTTGATTTTACCGAAACAATATATTTGCTTACAGCAACGGGTGGTTCATATGTACCATATAAAATATTGGAATAAGCTTCAAGAATACCCGGGTCAACCATTAACTTCCATGTTGCAATAACATCTTCCGAAGTAACGGGTTTTCCGTCTGCCCATCTTGCTCTCGGATCAATTCTGAATGTGAATGTCATGTGGTCATCGGATATCTTATAATGTGTAGCCAGTGCGGGGATATATTCTTCAGTTACTGGGTCAAGGGATAACAATGGTTCATACATCATACCCTGTGCCATCCTGTTGAAGTATGAATTAGCATCTTTTCCTTCGGTTCTTAATGTTGCGGGAAAATCAGGAATAGACATAATTAAGCTTCCGCCTTTTACAGCATTTGGGTCACCGAGTATATTGTAATCTGTTTTTGATATCCATCCTTCGCCTTTGAACCCTTCACCGCCCATTTCGGCAGATACTGACGGGTCAGCACCCGGAGGTGTATCGACTGTTTTTATTGATACGGGTTTGGTATCAAAGATAACTTTTCTTTTTGATTTACCGCAGCTGCTGAATGCCGCAGATAATAAAACTATAACAAGAAGGAAAGAAATATATTTGAATTTCATATTTTTATAGCTCCTCTTAATGTTGGGATTATGACTTTTTCTGTGTATACAAAAATAACCTTTGTCAAATCTATTAACAATGTATATTACAATATATTTGTTAAAAATAATATTAAAATTGTCTATTTCCGGTCTCGCTCAAGCTCCTCCTTTGCTTTAACTTCAAGCCAATATTTTTGGTCCACATCACCTGCGTCAAGTTTCATACTTTTATTATCCAACGCTTGCCTGTACTTCTCTGCTTTTTCCTTATCAAAAAACCACATCTGCGGAATAACATTATAATTTGAAGTTCTGCCAATTATCCATTCAGGATAACCAAATTTGTTATGGAATAATATTCTCTGATACGGAGCATACCAGCCAAATGCATATCCGAAACTCGTGCTTGCAATCTCATCAATGCGTCTGAGAATTTTTACTCTATCTTTTTTATTAAATGTGCTGCCATATTTATCACATTCATTATCAATAAACATATATTTAAAACCTGCCCAGTTTGTAGAATTAGGTTCATCTGCAGTTTCGGAGCGTAATGAGCTTTCAGGATCCGGAATCTGCTGACCTGACCAGGCAACATATAACATATCAAAATTTCTTTCATTTCCCAGCCGGAATTTAGCTGTTGGGTCTATTAATATCAGGTTAAGCTTTATTCCCGCATTTTTCATATCTTCCTGAAATATTTTCAAATACCGTTCCTGAGCCGGATTGTCATATGGCATGTTTATCTCAAATATCTTTCCATCTTTAATTAAGTAACCATCTGAGTTTTTTTTGGTAAAGCCGGACATTTCGAGTAATACTTTTGCAGAATCAGGATCAAATTTTGATATAGGATTATCAGGGTTTTCATAAACTGAACCCGGATAAATTGAATTTATCATTTCATATTGGTTATAAAATATCTCTTTATTAAACCTTTCCCTGTTCCATAAAAATGTTACTGCCATTCTTAACATAATATTGTCAAACGGTTCTTTACGCATATTAAAAACCAGCCCCTGCACACCATTTGGAAATTCATTATATATTCTTCTTTTTAATATTAAACCTCTCTTAATAGCATCATAGTCTAACTTTTCCACCCATATCTGTGCACGGTTAACCGGGTAAATATCAAGCTCACCTTTTTTAAACAGTTCATATGCATATTCTTCATCTGATATTGCTTTTATTGTAACCCTGTCAAAATTGTTCATGCCTATATTAAATCTCTCCTTTTCCCCCCAATAGTCATCCCTTCTTGTTAAACTGATTGACTTGCCTTCATTAATATCTTCCTTCAATATTTTATATGGTCCTGAACCCGGAACAATCACATTATCATATTTCACAAGAAAATCACTGCCCTTTAAATTACCTATATAATCAGCAGGTAAAATTTTCATGGTAGAAAAATAAAGAAACAATCTGAAATCCGGCTCTGATACACTTACTGATACAGTAAATTTATCTTCAGCAACCGGTTGTTCAAAAAATGAAAACACTATATTTGAATATTCATCCTGTATTCCCGGGTCAACCAATAATTTCCATGTAGCAATCACATCTTCAGCAGTAACCGGTTTCCCATCTGCCCATTTTGCTTCCGGATTAATCCTGAATGAATACTTCAATTTGTCATCTGATATTTTCCAGTGAGTAGCAAGGCAAGGAATGTAATCTTCTGTAACAGGGTCAAGCTGAAGCAGGGATTCATACATCATTTTCTCTCCAACTATGCTGAAAGCATTGTAGGAATATAATCCGATAATTCTTAATGTAGGTGGATAGTCCGCAATATACATAGAAAAACTTCCACCCTTAACTGCATTTAAACTTCCTGAAATATTATAATCAATTTTAGTTTCCCAATCATCAGAATTATAAAATTGCCCCTGTATTATTTGGAATTGTTCTGATGTAGCAAGTTTAGTGCCAGCTTGTTTTGTTTGGTTTACTTCTTGTGGTATGTAATTTCCATAAAACACAGTAAGCAGCAGAGCATATAAGATGATAGAAATATATTTATATTTCATAAAAAATTTGTTTTTTCTTTTTGGGGAATAGGGATTATCAATAAAAATAGCTGACATTTTTCCTTTTAACAATGTATAACTATTCATCTCTTAATAAATTAGATGAAAAATACAAGGGCAGGTATTTTTTAATTCAAATTCTTAAAAAAACTGAATTAACTTAATAAATATATTAAAAAAAACAAATTATTTATACACAAAAGTTGCATTAGAAAGATGATTTATAGATATCAAAAAGAACTCTTGAAGATTTTATTTGTCCTGAAAATATTGCTATATCCTGTGCATTAAAAACAATTGTTGAATATTTTGAATGCTCTCCTCTTTTTAACGTGCCAAACTGGCACCTTAAAATCTATTTAATAAAAATTAATTTTTTTGATTCGCTAAATCCCTCACCTGTCAATCTATAAAAATACACACCATTAGGAAAATCACTTGCATTCCATTCAACTTCATAAGTGCCAGGCTTTAATTCCCCATTTACAAGAGATGTGACTTCTTTTCCAAGCAAATCATAAATTACTAATCTAACCTCAAAATTCCGACTTCTAACTTCTGATGGTATATCAAACTTTATTTTTGTTGTTGGATTAAATGGATTAGGATAATTCTGATAAAGTTCAAACTTCACAGGAACTTCAGATGAAATTATTTTAATTCCGATTAATTCACTTAAAGGTCTTCTCCAAATTCCCTGGCTTGTACCAGCTATTAGAAAATTGTCACTAATACAAAAGGCATGAACACTAAATTCAGATATTGGAAATCCTTCATTGCATGTTTCCCAATGTACTCCGCAATCTGAAGACTTAAACATATAACCTGATGCTGCAAAAATATAATTTCCACCGGTTATAATTGTTACTATATGCAAGCCGGGCAAGCCGATATCCACCCAGTTTGAACCGTTATTTGATGAATAATATATTCCATGCATATAAGAACCTGCATATATATTATTACTATCTGTATGTAACGTTATGTACTCGTAATTGTTATTTAAAGCCTGTATCCAGTTCACCCCTCCATTTGAAGTTAAGTAAACACCCGGTGTGTCCTCAAAACTGGCAAATACATAAGGACGATTTACTGCTAATGAATTTACACGCTTATTGTTTATTGCCGTTTGTACCCAGTTATCACCATTATCTGTAGATTTCCAGATTGTAAGGTCAGTACCAGCATAAATATCATCACCGCTAACTGTGAGAGCGTTAGGGCTCTGTTCCAGACCGGTTAATGACCAGTTCATACCATTGTCTGAAGATCTGAAAACACCGGTTACATAAGTAGCTGCAAAAACATAACTATTGTTAAACTTAATTGAACGTATATAACCATTATATAAACCGGAATGAATCCAGCTTAGACCAGTATTAGTCGATATGTAAATACCATTTAATGTTCCGCAATATAAAGTATTTTGATTTGTCAGAAGTGAAAGGACATAAAAAGATTCTGTTTCATTACATTTGACCCATTCTGCATAAATTGAATTAGTAATAAAAATGAGTAATATTATAATAAATGAAATATTATATTTTTTCATTTTAAACATCCTTCTGTTTATATTAAAGCTATATTTAATATAAATTTACAAGTGATTATTAACAATGTAAAAGTAAAATCAAGTAGGCATAAATTGACAATTTTCCAATATTTCAATTTTAACAGAGTATCAGGATATATACGATACTTAATAGATACAATAGCTTTAAAAATATTTAATTTATTTATTATTAGTATAATTACGTAACATAATGTCGCTAATAATACTTATGTAAATACCCAAAATATATTAGAACTTATCAGTAGTATTACGGGTTACTTATACATACATATTTCTGTTTCCTCTGCTGCCATGGCAGAATTTTTTATTATTTTCCATTATCGCAGAGTTTACCATGACCTTAATTGTAATAGCTATTCCCGTTGATAACAAAGTAATCCTCATGATGATATTGGTTTAGATAAATTTATTGCCTTATAGTTTATTTAAGCAGTTTTGCACTTCATAACTCAAACCTTATTTCCATTATCTCTAAGAACTATATTGTTTTACTGCTTTCTTATATTTCAAATTTCTTTTGCTAAAATCAGCAATCAAAAAGCATAGAACAAGTATAGCACTGATGAGACGGATTTACACAGAAGATTTTCTCACACGTGTCATTTCCGCTCACCTCTATATCATTCCTGCCTTATTGCAATGGATTCCCGCCTTCGCGGGAATGATATTGGTGAGTATGTTAAATTTCTTTATCTATTAATCTGCAATTTGCAATCAATTTTTCCCTTAACTCCTTATTAACAACTACATATTTTTCACAGAATTTAGGTATTTATTTACTGAGTTAAAATTGTTAATTTCTAGGCTAAACAATAATCAGGAAAAAGATTGCATATATTTAAAAAAGAGAATCCCGTTAAGGAATTTGACGAGTTTGTTACTATTGTTAAACGGCTGAGAAATGAATGCCCGTGGGATAAAGAACAAACACACGAATCGGTAAGGCATTTACTGCTTGAAGAAACATATGAAGTACTTGAAGCAATTGATAACAGGAATAACGAAGAGCTGAAAAAAGAGCTTGGCGATGTTCTTCTGCATGTTGCTTTTAATGCTGTAATAGCTGAAGGAAATAATCAATTTGATTTGAAAGATGTTATTGAAGCCATAAACCAAAAGCTTATATCACGCCACCCGCATGTATTCGGTGATGTGGTTGTAAGCGGTACTAAAGAAGTATTAAAAAACTGGGAGCATATAAAGCTTGGCGAGAGCGGCAGGAAATCAATACTGGATGGTGTTCCGAAAGAGCTGCCTGCATTAACCAGGGCATTCCGTATTCAGGAAAAATCATCAAAAGTGGGATTCGACTGGGATAAAAGTGAAGATGCTTTTAAAAAGCTTGAAGAAGAACTGCAGGAGTTTAAGGATGCAGCCGAAAAAAAGAAAAACTCCAAAGGTGCTCTTGAAGAAGAAGCCATGAGAGAGCTTGAAGCTGAGCTGGGCGATATTTTATTTTCGATTGTTAACTATTCACGTTTCCTGAATATCAATCCGGAAAATGCATTGAGAAATACAATCACCAAGTATATTAACAGGTTTCACTATATTGAAGATACTTTGAGGGAACAAGGTAAGAAAATTACAGAATCGAACCTTGAAGAAATGGACAAGATATGGGATGAATCAAAGAAGATAATTCCGTGATACCTCATACTTATTGATTTCGAATTGCGGATTGCCAATTGCGAATTGTGTTGATGATTTAAACCCAAAATCTCAAATCCGAAATCTGAAATTAATTCTGTGGTGAGGTGAAAAATAATTAATTTAATTCCTAAACTTTATATGAGATTAATGAAAAATAAATTTTATTTATTTTTACTTCTATTCTTACTATTACCGCAAACAGCATATCCGCAATTTTCAGGTACAAAGCTGGAAGAACTTCAGGCAAAGCTGGACTCAGTTATTACTCCTATGATAAGCAGGGGTGTAACTGTATCTGCAAAGGTAATGCATGCGGATTATAACAAGGTAATGTATGAATACCAGCCGGAAGTGAAAGTTATTCCTGCATCTATTACGAAACTTATTACATCTGCGTGTGCTTTCAGCAAGCTGGGACAGAGCTACAACATTCCTACTGTTGTTTATACGGATGATAATAATATCACTGATGGAGTTGTTAACGGGAATATTTATCTCAAAGGTTTTGGTGACCCCGATTTGAATACATCAGATATTGAACGCCTGGCTGAGATTATTGTCAGCAACAATATTAAGGAAATAACAGGTAACATTGTAGCCGATGAATCATATTTTGATGACAATTATAAGGGACTATCGGGTTATTATAAAGGAGATACAGGACCTTCATACTGGCCTTATGTCAATGCACTTCCTTTAAATAAGAACGAAGGTGTTTCTAATCCTGCAACATATGCGGCAGGTATATTATCTGCAGACCTTACTGCTGCGGGAGTGATAGTCGGAGGAGTGGTAATAAGCGGTGTTACTCCAAAAGCATCAAAAGAGCTGGCACAGATATCACACTCTATATTTGATGTGCTTTCGTTTATGAACAAGACAAGTGATAACCATTCGGCTATTACAATGTTTAAGCTGCTTGGAGCAAAGTATAAATCAAATCCCGGAACACTTGAAGAAGGACAGGAAGTGATAGAATCATTTCTTACTGAAATTGGAGTGAACAGGTATGCATTTGAAATACTTGAAGGCTCCGGCTTAACAAGATACAACCAGGTTAGTGCAGATGTGTATATGAAGCTTTTAAAATATATGTATGATGACCGGTTTTTATTCGATTACTTTTTTAATTCACTTGCAATAGCAGGTAAAGATGGTACAATAAGAAATAGAATGATTGGCACAGAAGCGGAAGGAAATGTTCATGCAAAAACAGGAACACTCAACGGAGTAAGTGCATTAACGGGATATTGTATTGACAGGGACAGTGAGATTTTAATATTCTTTATAGTGATGAACGGTTCAGGAGCAAGCACAAATTCCATGCGTTCAGTCCAGGATGAATTCTGCATACAGCTGGCAGAGTTTAGCAGGAAGTGATAATAAATTAAGATATACGTTCTATGAAGAAACTAATTGCGAGCTCAAACATTTTCCGGTATATAATATTGAGTTAGCTGAATAAAGAATTTAGAAAATATTGATAAATACGAAAAGCGTGGCGGGCACCCTCTGGGTCATCCCGTCAATGATTCGGAAAATCGGCAATCCGCAATTGTCAGGGGAGTTAGCGAAAGGCACAGTGGTGGAAGGATTTTTGAACAATAAATCTATATTTTACATCTATTTACAATTGGAATTATACCTCTCTCATCAGCGTTAAAAATTATGAAAAACATAAATTGACACTATGAAATTTAAACTAAAATCAGAATATAAACCATCCGGTGACCAGCCAAAAGCAATAAAAGAACTTACTGAAGGTGTTGCAAGAGGTGATAAATACCAGACATTACTTGGTGTAACCGGTTCGGGAAAAACATATACTATTTCACATGTAATACAAAATGCAGGCAAGCCGGTATTAATTATGTCACATAATAAAACGCTTGCCGCGCAGCTATACGGTGAGTTTAAGAGTTTCTTCCCTGAGAACAGGGTTGAGTTCTTTATTAGCTATTACGATTATTACCAGCCGGAGTCTTACATCCCTTCTACAGATACTTATATTGCTAAAGACCTTTCTATCAATGAAGAGATTGACAGGTTAAGATTAAGAGCAACCACTGCCCTGCTTGAAGGAAGAAAAGATGTAATTATAATTGCTTCGGTATCCTGCATTTACGGTATCGGTGCTCCGGAAGATTATGCAGAGCAGGTTCTTGTTGTAAAAAAAGGACAGAAAGTATCACGAAAGGAACTTCTCAATCATCTTATTTCAATTCATTATATAAGAAATGATGTCGAGTTCAAACGCAGTACATTCAGGGTAAGAGGCGATGTAATTGACCTTATCCCCGCTTATGAAGATGATAATGCAATCAGGATTGAATTATTTGATGATGAAGTTGAAAGCATATATCACTTTGACAGGAGAACAGGAGAAATAATTACTGCAGAAGAATCGGTTGTTATTTACCCTGCAAAATATTTTGTAACATCTGAAGATAAGATACAATCAGCATTAATAAACATCCGCAAAGAGCTTGATGAAAATGTAATTGAGCTTCAGAAGCAGGGTAAGTTAATAGAGGCACAGCGTCTTGAGCAAAGAACCAACTTCGATTTGGAAATGATACAGGAAGTAGGTTATTGCACAGGTATCGAAAATTATTCACGCCACATGGACCACAGAGCCCCGGGTTCAAGACCTTCATGCCTGTTCGATTATTTACCGGAGGATTATCTTTTAATTGTCGATGAATCGCATGTAAGTGTTCCGCAGATAAACGGAATGTATAACGGTGACAGGCAGAGAAAGCAAACATTGATAGATTATGGTTTCCGTCTTCCATCGGCACTTGATAACAGGCCGATGAAATTTTCTGAATGGGAAACTGCGGTAAATCAGGTTATATTTGTAAGTGCTACTCCCTCAGATTACGAACTGGAGAAATGTGAAGGAGTCGTAGTAGAACAAATAATCCGTCCGACCGGATTGCTTGACCCCGCAATTGAAGTAAGACCGGTGAAGAACCAGATTGATGACCTGATAAAAGAAATAAGGGAACGGGCTCAAAAGAAGGAAAGAGTATTAGTTACAACTCTCACAAAAAGAATGAGTGAAGACTTAACGGATTATTTGCTCGGAATCGGAGTTCGCGTGAAATACATGCACTCTGAAATTGATGCTTTGGAGAGAATTGAAATACTGAGAGACCTGAGGCTTGGAAACTTTGATGTGCTGGTAGGAGTAAACTTATTGAGAGAAGGATTGGACTTGCCTGAAGTTTCACTTGTTGCCATTATTGATGCAGATAAGGAAGGTTTCCTGCGTTCGGAAAGGTCATTGATGCAGACTGCAGGACGTACTGCAAGAAATGTAAACGGGCTTGTTGTATTGTATGCTGATAAAGTAACCGGCTCAATGGACAGAGTAATTAAGGAAACAACACGCAGAAGGAAAATTCAGGAAGAATATAACAGGGTAAATAATATTAATCCCAAGACAATATTAAAAACTCTTGAAGAAATAATGAGCACAACTGTTGTGGCTGATTCAAAAGCAAAAGTGCAGTACGGGAAAAAGAAACATGACAGGAAAACAAGCTTATCAATTTTAACAGAGCCGGTACAGAACAGGCTCAACCCTGATGAGAGAAAAGATTTTATCAACAATTTAAGAAAACAAATGATAGAAGCTGCAAAGGACCTTGAATTTGAACGGGCGGCTGAGATAAGAGATGAAATATTAAGGCTGGAAGATAAGTAACACAAATTAAATGCCCAAAAATGAAAAATAACATATTGAAATTCTCAATGGTCTTTTTATTTGGTTCTTTGTTCTTTACTAATGTGGTATGCAAAAAAGAAGAACCGCCAAAGCTGGATACAACCAAAAAAACCGATAATCCCACTATTAATTTTGTTAAACAGGGAGAAGTTTATTTTCAGGATAAAAATAAAAACCTGATAAGAAAAGTAGATGTTGAAATAGCTGAATCTGATGAGACACGGCACCGCGGCTTAATGTTCAGAGATAAAATGAATGAGGAACAGGGAATGCTCTTTATATTTCCAATTGAAGAAGAGCAGGGATTTTATATGAAAAATACTATTTTACCCCTCGATATAATCTTCATAAATAAAAATAAACAAATAATAAAAATTTATAAAAACACTACCCCGTTTTCAGAAAAGACTTTACCATCCGGAAAACCTACTTTATATGTAGTTGAAGTTAATGCAGGATATACTGATAAGTACAATATTAAAGAAGGTGATTTTATTGATTGGAGAAAACAGTAGAATCAATTAAAAATAAAGAATAAAGAATTAAGAATTTTAGAGGATTTATAATTTACTCTTACAAACTAACAGCAAAATTAAGTACAGACAGTCACTATGAGTGACAATGACATAACGAAATTCTTTTATAAATAATATGCAGTAACACGCCTGCCTGTCCCTGGACTCCTTTGGAGCACTCAATACACTCTATACACTCTATTCACTCTACACACTCTATTCACTCCATACACTAATCCACTACTTAAAATAAAATTCTTCTTTTCTATCGGTGAAAGCATTGTTAAATGAATTAACATTTTTATCCAATGCTTCTTCAGGATTAATATCAAGGATTACAACTTCGTCATCTTCAATTGTACCGCGGTGTAAAATTTTTCCTTTCGGATTTACAATCTCACTCATTCCTGTAAAAGACAACTCTTTACCTTCCCTGTTAGTATCAATACCTGTTCTGTTGGCAGTTATTGTAAATACCCGGTTCTCAAGTGCTCTTGTTACCATTGCATCCTGGCAATACGGCAGAACAAGATTAGACGGGTGGCAGATTATTTGTGCTCCTTTTAATGCTAATGTCCTTGCAGATTCAGGAAATATCCAGTCAAAACATATCATCATTCCAATCTTTACATCATTTACTCTTTTATTGCTGAATGAGTGCACACTGAACGGCGTATCACTTTCAGCAAACCATTTTTTCTCCTCATAAAAAAGATGTATTTTCCTGTAAGTGATTATATCCTTTCCCGGCATAATAAGTACAGAGGAATTGTAATATTTATCTCCGGCTTTTTCGCATATACCTGCAATGACTGCACAATTCTTTTCATCCGAAATCACTCTTAATGCTTTGCAAAACTTCCCCGATGGAATTTCCTCTGAAGCAGATTCCACTTCATCAAAAGAAGAAAAAAAATAGCCCGAGTTAGCTAACTCGGGCAATACAATTAAATCAAAATCTTTATCTTTTAATGCAGTATTTATTTTCTCTATGTTCTTCTCAGGTTTGCAGAACGCCGGTTTAAATTGGAAATATCCTGCTTTCATTATTTACGGTACAACAATATTACATGTAAATGAAAGTGTCTTTCTCGGATTTTTCACATCGTTCGATTCAACCGTTATGATTTTTTCATTTACACCGTTTCTGCCTTCGGTATTAAAAGTATATTTAATCTTTCCTTTTTCACCGGGTGCAAATTCCTTTTTTTCATCAACCATAGCACTTGTGCATCCGCAGGAAGCTGTTACTCCTTTAATAATAAGAGTTTCCTGCCCGGTATTCATAAATTCAAACTCTCCAAGTACTGCCGGTCCCTGTTTAACTTCACCAAAGTCATGTTTTTCCTCTGTGAAATATATAGTCGGTCCAAACAATGCAGGGTCATGCATTTTCTTTGATATCAGGAATGCCGAAAATGCTCCCACAACGAATAAGCCGATTACGAAAAATGCAATTTTTTTAATATTCTCTGATTTCATATAGTTTTCTGATTAATTTTTTCTTCCTGTCTTGATAAAAACATGTAAAGGTTAACACTAAAGAATAACATAATAAAATCCAATATAATTCGCACCCAAACCTCAGAGGTTGTGGATGGTTTTACGCTGAAACAACCGCATGAGATATCCAGTCCTCTTAATAATGCCTGTGATAAAGCAATAATAAAAATAACAAGCATAGATGAATAAAGCAATGATGCACCGCGATTAAACCTGCCTACTACAAGCAGTAATCCTGTGATAAACTCAAGCCACGGTAAAAATATTGCAAGAAGATTTTCCCATCCTGCGGGAAGCATACGGTAGAAATAAATTACCTTGGCAAACTCCCCCATATTGGCCAGCTTATCCATGCTGGAATAAATAAATAATGCACCCAGCACTATACGTACTAAAATCCAGAATTGTTTATTTTCAAATATTTTTCTCATATCAGTTTGCAGGGTATCCTAATTTATTCCATTCATCCCACCCGCCATGGAAAATATATACTTTTTTGAAACCCATCTTTGCCATTGCGTATGCAAGGTCAATACTTACATCGCAAGCAGAGCTGCAGTATGCTATGTAAACAGCATCCTTATTCATTCCTTCAAGCCGTTTCCTGTGGTCTTCAAGATGGTGAAAAGGAATGCTTATGGCACCTTTTATTGAGCCGGCACTGTAATCCGCTTCATCTCTTGCATCTATGAACTGGTAACCCTTATCAAATAATGCCTTCGCAAAGTCAACTTTTATATCAATTGGTTTTACAATATCCTGCTGTGTAGCCGAAGCAGTTTTTAATGAATCATCAATTCTTTTTTGAACTGCTTTTAACGAATCATTCACCCGTTTTGTGGAATCCTGAATGCGTGCAGTCATCAATGAATCCTGAATACGCTGTTCGTTGAGAAGCTTTAATGAATCTTCCCGTTTCATGGATAAATTTTTCAATGAATCTGCAGTCTTCTGGATTGAATCCTGCTTTTGTAAGGCAAGTAATAAACTGTCACTGCGGCTGAAATCAATGTTCTTGCCCTCACCAATAAAAGGCAATGGCTGCGGACTGGAAATATTATACAAAATTCCAACCACCAGAACAATTAAAATTATTACGGCAATTTCAAGTGCAGTTCTTTTTGACAATTTTAATATGAGTTAGTTTTCGTTCTTTACATCTGTTTTAACATCTGTATCACTTTTCACATCAACAAATATCGGGACATTATATTCACCTTCTGAAGTCTTAATTGTTACTGCCGCATTGACCGGAGAATCTTCATATATTGTTATTGCAATTTTGAATGTTGCTGATTCACCTGAATTAATAACATCTTTATCACTTGTTATAACAACAGCCGGTGAGTTTGATGCTATTTCAGTAATTTGAATTTCCCTGCTAAGGGTATTGCTAAGTGTAATAATCTTTGATATCTCATCTCCTTTTTTACCGTCAGCCAATACAGAAGCAGGGTCAACTGTCAATGGATCAACCAAATTAATAACCATTACAATTGTATGATTGTTGTATTCTTTTTCATTTGTACTTACATTCACATTTTTTTGTACTTCACCAAATCCACTACCGTTGAAAGTAAACTTAATACTGCCTGTTTCACCGGGCAGAAGCGAGTCTTTAGACAATAAAGCTGATGAACATCCGCATGTAGTAACTACCGAGTTAATTTTCAGACCTTCATCTCCGCTGTTTTTAAATTGAATTTCGTGCACAACCTCTTTACCTCTTATCTGGTTGCCGAGTTTTATAGTCTCGCCGCCGTCAATTTCAAAAACGGGACCTTTTTGTGCAAATATAAACACCGGTATAAATAAGAAAATAAATATAAAAATGCTGTTTTTCATAGTTTTTCAGATAATAGTTATACCAATTTACATATCTATTTATGTAAAAACAATGAAGAGTTCGTTAAGTTTTTTGAGAATATAACAAAAAAAGTTTCCTTCCAAAAGCAAATTATAGAAGGAAACTCTGCATTTACATTATAGATTAACCTTAACCTTTTGTGAGACCACGGAAGAAATTTCTGATATTTTCGGCAGTATCGCCTGTTTTCTTTTCAATTCTTCCGACTAATTCATCATCTTTGCCTTCTTCGTATTTTAAATCGTCGTCAGTTAAATTTGCCCATTTCTGCTTTACCTTACCTTTTAATTCGTTCCATCTTCCGCCTATTTGAAGTCTGTTCATTTTTCTATTCTCCTTTCATTAGTTTTCTCAATATTATAATGAAAAAAAGAACGAAAAAGTTTTTAAAAAAATCCATATAAAACAGTATAATATAACATCTGAAAAAACAATGCTAATAAAAAAAGACAGGCTTGTAAGACCTGTTTTTTTTTTAATATTTATGCTGAATTATTTTATAAGCACCATCCGTTTAGATTGAGTGAATCTTTCTGTTTCCAGCTTGTAGAAATATACTCCGCTTGCAAAATCAGATGCATTCCATTCCACATTATAACTCCCTGCATTTTGCTTTTGATTAACTAATATTGCAATCTCTCTTCCGGTAATATCAAATATCGATAACTTTACGTTACTGTTAACCGGTAACTGATAATTGATATTTGTTTTTGGATTAAATGGATTTGGATAATTTTGTGATAAACTAAAAACTGCAGGATTATTATTTTGAGCAGTACCGCTGCCAACAGGACCGCCGCCATTGGTTGTTTTTAAAATGCTGTGTAATGAACCTGCTATCCAGCCAACATCTGAATTAATAAAATAAATAGAATTAAATTCACTACTGCATCCGGTTAATACTATATTCCAGGTTGCACCGCCGTCTGTAGTCATATATACAGTTCCATCTGAAGAACATGCATGACCAATTGTTGAAGTAGAAAAAAATATGCTGTTAATGTTTGCAGTTATATTGATTGAACGGTTTACAAAACTATAACCGCCGTCATAAGTCATCAAAATAACGCCGTTGTTTCCTGCTATCCAACCAACATAAGGATTTATAAAATACATTTTCCTGAAAACTTTATTGATAGTGCTCATAGAGCTAACTGGAAACCAATTATCCCCTGAATTTGTGGTTTTAAAAAGGTTGTAATTATATCCGCAGGCATACCCGGTTTCAGAATTTGGAAAACAGAAATCTAACAGCCCGGTAGAATCACCACCATTAAAAACCTTCAGCCAGTTTGTACCTGCATTTGATGTTTTGTAAACAAATCCTGAATCAAGAGGACTGGTTGAGTTACCTGCTGCAAATCCTGTTTGCTGATTAATAAATCCGATATCATAAAAATCAGAACCTGGTGCAATTAACATTGTATCCCAATCAAACCCGCCGTTAGTAGTCTTAAATACAAAAGCGGTTCGTGTTGACCATCCGTTAAGAGAATCATTAAAGTATATGGAATTAACATTATCAGAGCTAATTTTCGGAAGAGGTGTCCAGCTATCTCCACCATCGGAAGATTTATAAATTGCACCTTCATCGCCGGCAACCCATCCGTTATTCAAATCAGAAAAAAATATACATTTGTAATTTCCATTATCATTAGCCCCTGACTTTAAAATCCAGTTTACTCCACCATTGGAGGTATAAAATGTTTTGCCGTTATATCCGGAAGACCATCCGGTCATTTTGTCTTTGAAATTAAGCCCAAGTGAGCCATAGTCAGTACCGTTTGTTTGTTTAGTCCAATTGATTCCACCATTTGTAGTAGCATAGACATTGTTATAACAACTGCCCCATCCCTTTAAATTATTTACAAACTGAATTTTGAAAAAACTAATACCATTAATAAATCTTGTGTACCAATTTTGTCCTCCGTTAGTTGTATACATAGTTAACCCCTGATTTCCTCCGGCATATCCTGTTAGGGAATCAACAAAATATAAACATTTTAAACTTGGAGGAGAATCAGAAATAGAAATATTCTCATTTTGGAGAATCCAGTTATTACCACCATTAGTTGTATGGAATATATGATTATTCCATGCCCCGCCTAAAGCCCAACCCTCATTCAGGTTAATAAAATGGATTGAAGTAATTCCGTGGCTTCCATTGGAAAGCTGTAGGAACCAGTTTGCACCTCCATTTGTGGTTTTATATATTTTCTCGGTAGTAGTTCCTGCCCATCCAGTGGAAGATGTTACAAAGAAAACACTATATATCAGGAAAGAATCTAATCTGGTCAATACCGTCCAGTTTGAACCCCTGTTAGTGCTTTTTAACATATATCCATAATGGTCACCTGCATAACCTATGCCATTATCAAGAAAAAATGAGCAATTTATTAAATAACCAGGAATGCAGGTACTGGTCCAATTGCTGCCCTGGTCAGTAGACAGGATACTATAATTATCTCCTGCAGCAACAACCGAATTATCCGGAAAGATATGAATATCATATAATGTGGATGTTACCTCAGGTCCTTTTTTATAAAACCATTGTGAGTATGATGCGTATTGAATTAAAATTAACAAGAAAAGGAAATATTTTAAGCTTTTCATTTTTCTGAATAATAAAATTATCCAATTCAGCAGGATATCAGTAGTTTAAATAGAGAGAAATCAGTATGCTATCTTTAATAAATATAATGGTTTAAATCAGATTTTACAATACTTTGAAACGAACCTTATGCACCGGGATAAGTAAATTATAATGTTTAAAATTCCAGGTAAAGGATTTTGTGATAATATTTAAAAAGAGGTGTCTTGAAAGCCCTAATTTTATAAATTGAAAGTCCAATATTGCCGAAAAAATAAAAAAATTCCCAAATAGAAATTGGGAATTGAGTGGGGACGACTTTTGAGACAACCTCTTTAAAAATTTTTACTTAATCCGGAAATATTTCTCCGGATTCACTTCAGGAATTATTTACCATAGTACCCTATGTCACTATTTGAGCAATACCATTTTTTTTGTGGAGACAAAATCATCTGCACTAAACCTGTAAAAATAAACACCGGAAGATAAAGCCGATGCATCCCATTCTGCGTTGTAAATACCTGTATTTAATTTTTCATCAATCAGTACAGCGGCTTCTCTTCCCAGTATATCATATATAACCAGTTTCACAACAGATGTTTTGGGAATTTCAAATCTTATCGTGGTTACGGGATTGAAAGGATTAGGGAAACATTGATCAAGTTTATATTCAAGCGGTATTCCTGTACTTATTTTTTTTACATCTGTAAACAGAGTCAGATAAAAGCTTGTAGTATCTGAGTTATAATATGTTAGAGTAATATTTTTTGTCTGAAAATTATATCCGAGACGGTCACAGGTCATTTGATACAACCCGGGAAATAATGAATCTATCTGGTATGCACCGTTTGAGTTTGAAATTGAATATCCCCTGTACTGCCCGAATGCCGTTGCATAAACTATTGCATCTTTAATTCCAATATAAGGTGATACCTCTGTTTTAAATACACCACCTCCAATATGCATATTGATGAAGCTGTTCACAATGCGGTACACCATTATATCAACGCCTGTCATATTTCCTGTTGGTATCACAACAGTTGCATTCTGCCAGTTTATTGATGAGTCATGATATGTAGGAACAAATTCCTCATCATCGTCATAAGCCATAATGTAAGTTGTATCCTGCGGTACTTTAGGAAGAACATAATTCCCGTTAGATAGTATTTGAGTTGAATCAAGTGTAATAACCAAATCATTAACCCTGTCATACTTTAAAGCTTTTACATAACCCGTTGAAACCGGTAAGCTGTTATCAGCATATGATACATTACCTGAAACTGAGTAAGTTACAAATAATCCACCGGCTGGTGCGCGGTAAACTCCGCTTTCATAATCTGCGCCTGCAGCTGTAGAAGTAAATACATGAGTATTGGTAGATGTAATACTGTAAACGTAATCATTTAACAACCCATTATTTGTAAGTATCCAATTCGCCCCGCCATTTGAAGTTACATACACGCCATTCCTGTAAGAAGCAATACATACATTTCCCTGCGATGCAGTTATCCCCCGAAAAGAAGGAGATGGAGCATTTATTCCGTTCTGAACATTTATCCAAGTATTTCCTTCATCCATTGATTTGAATGCCATATAGGCAGTGACACAATACAGGTCGTTTCCGCTAAAAGTTAATCCTCTTATTGCAACAGATGTATCGGTTATTCCATTATTAATAGTAAGCCAGCTATTACCCATATCAGATGACCTGTATAAACCATGAATTTCAGTAGTGTAAACAAACAGGTTGTTATTGTGTTCCATAAAATAATTGATACCGGTACCGGGAAATACCGGCAGAGTAATCCATGATATACCAAGGTTTGTAGATTTCAATAAACCTGCTGCAGGAGAATAGAAATATAATTGCCCGAATGCACTGCCAACAGTATTTCCTCCGCCTGTGCTCCATGGAATTGAACCTGTGATATTAGCCCAGTTTATTCCGTTATTAGTTGATTTGTAAATACCGGAATCGGTAGCGACAAAATAATTCCCATTAACTGCAGAAAAAGTTTGATTTCCTCCCGGTATAAGATTATCATAAATATTGCTCCAGCTCTCACCGTTATCATTTGAAATACTGATGCTACTATTATTAAATGCAAAAATATTATTATTATCACAAAAGACTTTATATATGCTTAACGAAGTAACTCCTTTGCCTCTGAAAATCCAGTTATTCCCATAATTGGTTGATTTTAAAATGCCATTATCCGAAACATATAATGAATTTCCTTCTGCACAGAAATCAGTTGATACAGGAACGCTGTCACTGACATTTTGCCACGTAATCCCGGCATCAGTACTATATTTAAAGCCAAAATCCCATGAATCGGCTGCATATATGTTATTATTTAATTGTATCATTCGTTCAATATTAAAACCAATATAATTCGTATCCCAATTAACACCATAATTCGATGATTTATAGAAATAATTATTATTGCCGGCAATAATAAAATTATTATAATTGCAAAATGACTTTAAAAATCCTTTATATATAAACTCCCATGAATCTCCATTATTAGCAGAACGGAATAAACTGTCACCTAAATGATAAAAAACATAGTTATCTTTTACAAATAATTTACCGGAAGCATTAAACGGCGGGATATAATTCCAGTTCAAACCGTTGTCGGATGAACGAAATATACCATCCTGTCCGCTTCCTGACACAGAACGCGAATAAAAAATGTAATTATCTTTGAAAGCAGCAGATGACATTCTTTGTGCACCGGACAATGTAACCCAGTTTTCACCGCAATCCGTTGACAGGTAAATACGGGCTGCTCCTATAACATGACCATAAACACTGAATATTATTTTATCTCCCTGCCCTGATAGTGTTGTACCTGTTGGACGGAATAAATTACCGGGACCATTTCTTAATGGATACCAGGTTGAAGTACCATCTGTTGATTTAAATAAACCTACATCTGTGCGTACTATAAAAACATTTGGCTTAGGGTTAATAATCCAGCTTGCAGCTCCGGAAGGACCGCTTAAAATCTGCCACTGAGAATTAATTTGTCCGACATATATATAACTTAGCAGAAGTACTAAAATGAATAATATCTTTTTCATGACCTTTTTTTAAATTTTTTCCAAATCAGCAAGTCGTTTGTATTTTGGATTTAATGAATTTTAATTTTTATTTTCTTACGAAATATTTTTGTATAAACTTGTTTTATATTCTTCTATTGTAATTGCTTTTTCCCAGTAAAAGGAAAAGAGGTCTATTATATGCTTACTAAAATTCGGATTACTGATTATTATATCCGCCTGCTTATCACGCGGTACGGTTTTTTCCGATATGTTTATAAATATCTTTTCCTGGTCGAATATCGAAATGTTCGGAATTTCATTATATGACAACCTGACCTGTTCACCGTAATTTTCAAAGGATTCGCAGATCCTGATCAAGTCTTCCGGTTCTGCATTGCCTGATTTACCATTGCGTATTATTCTGAAATTAAGCGATATCTGGTAAATTGATTTTATTACTCCGCCTTGTTTTATTAACTTTTCAGCATGCTTATCAAGCTCATCGGATACAACACCTTTTAAACGAAACATACCCAATACTTCTTTCTTTGCATTTTTAAACAGGTCAAGATATTTGGCAATCCTGTGTTTATTAAATCCCCTTATTAGCTCAATTTCATTTTCACTTTTGCTTATGTTTGATGACCTCTCTTTATATAATTGCAGAACATCACCGAAAGCATCCTGTATGATAGCTGTTGCTTCAAAGTGCTTAGCATTGTGCTCCCTGATTATTTTATCGAGGATGATCTGTGGATTTATGATTTGGTAACTGAGAAACCTGTTAGTCTCAATTTCATTGCAGTAACCCTTTTCGACAAATGATTTTACAATTTCATAAACGGAGTTGCGTATAACTTTTGCATCTTTAGCAATCTCCGAAACAGTCATAGGTATTCCGTTCAGAAGTGCAGTGAACACTTTTGCATCGTATTCTCTGAAACCCAGAGTCTTGAGTTTTTCTATTATGTTCTTATCCTGCAATTTAGTGTAGTTATTGACTACACTAAATTAACATAGTAAACAAGTTTTGTCAATACAATAATTTACACGTCTTAAAATACTGAATTTCCCGGGTGGTCACCCAGCGGGCATTCAGCGGGCACTTTTGGGGCACTTAGCAGGCACTTTATAGTCATTCAGCGGGCACTTTTGGGCAGGAGTTTTTGAAATATGTCCGTAAGCTATTGCAGTATAAAGAGATAACTCGTGACCAAAGTGCCAAAAATGGCTCAAAATATGGCGATTATGAGCAGGAATCGAGGTTTTTCAAAAACCACCCCTGCCCGCTGGTTTTCGGGAAAAAATAAACAAAATGACCGGATTATTGTCGCTATATTTTAAGTGATAAAGTAATACTTGAAGGTTTATCCGGCTCATTACCAAACACACCCCGTCTCCCGATTTCCGCTATCGCTCCATCGGGATCCACCCTTCTTGAGAGGGGAATCCTTACCTGCTTATCACTATATTAATTTAAAAACGCCTAAAATAGCTCAAAAATCCACTCTATACACTCAACGCACTCTAAACACTCCACACACTCTTAACTATTTTCAGATAAAACTTGACAAGCGGCAATCTCTATATTATTTTTATATAGTAGTGAGAATTGCTGCAAAATATCACTCACTATCGTTCTTTGTCAAGATTATTTGTATCAATGGTATGTCGCAATGTAAGTACGGATATGGATATAGATAATAATGGATTGCTGAAACAAACAAGGGCAAAAATTAAAAAATGCACTCCCGGGATTAAAAATCTGCCGGGAAATGCAAATTTTGTGAAGCTAATATAGGCAGTAACATGCCTGCCTGCTGCAGTCAGGGTTACTGCACTCCATAACTATTGTATTTTTAAAAATTACTATTTTATGAGGATCATCTTCTTCACATCACTAAAATTATCCGTTTCACCAGAGGGGTCTACGACAATCTTATAAAAATAAACTCCGCTTGCAAAATTGGAAGCATTCCATTCCACATTATAACTCCCTGCATTTTGCTTTTGATTTATAAGTAAAGCAACTTCCCTTCCGTTTATATCTATGATGGATAATTTCACATTACCGCTCATCGCTAATTGATAATTGATAATTGTTTTAGGATTGAAGGGATTCGGATAATTCTGTGATAATGAATACTCAACCGGTATCTCATTACTTTTGTTTTTTACTCCAACACTGCCGTCTATCCTGAATTTTATAGTAATAATTTTATATACTGAGGCAGAATCATAACCGGTTATAAACATATTATTGTATTTATTGATTGAGACAGAACTGCCGAAATCATTTTCTTGTCTTATGTACCGGTATGTAAAAAGCTGGGTTCTTTCAGTACTATAGCTAAGCACAAAAACATCGTTATTAGTTGAACCGGTTTTAATTGAGCCGGTCAAAATTATATTACCTGCTGTATCAAATGATGCGGCAGTTACACTTTCATTTCCTCCTGAATCGTATGTGTTTGTCCATAAAAAATTTCCCGATGAATCATACAAAACTATTATTGAGTTGTAAGTACTTGCATGTTCTGTTCCTGCAACATATGAATTTCCGTTTTTATCTATTAATAATGCATAAGGGAATATGGATGTGTTTGAACTCCTGTAAATTTTTTCCCATAGCTTAGCACCTTTAGAATTATATTTAATGGTAAAGAATCTGTAATGGTAGCCGCTTACAGAATCTTCAGTTATTCCGGAAATAATAATATTATTATATTTATCAGTTTTCAAAAGGAAAGGCTCACGTCCGGAAAACCCAAGCGGAGGAATTTCATTTTCCCATATTATTGTACCGGCAGGACTGTATTTTATTGTTATTATTCCAAACAAATAATTGGTGCAGTTGCATCTGCCTGTAATAATGCAATTACCGGTTGAATCAAGTGCTATGGCAACCGGTTCATCATTTGAACCTACCTGCCCAAAGTATTGAAACCATAACACATCTCCATTATTATTGTACTTCAAAGTAAGGAACTGGTATTTTTGCGGATTATTGCTTGACTCACCGCACTTTCCGGTTATAAATATATTCCCGTTTTTATCCAAAGCCATTGCAACAGGTTTATTAATATGGTCATAAACGGAATTGTACCGTGCCGTCCATAGCAAAGTACCCGCCGCATTATATTTTTGAGTACAGAATTCTTCTTCCCCGTTTATTTTTTCGCTTTCACCCGATACATAAATAAAGCCAAACTTATCTTTAGTTATACACTTAATAAAATCATTCCTGTCTGCAGGACCATTATATGTTTTAAGCCAAAGCTGATTGCCGCTGCTGTCATATTTAATGAGTAAGAAATCCGAATTATCGCCGTTTACTGTACCACCGGCAGTATATACATTTCCTGAATCATCGGTTGTATTTATGAATGCACTGTATGATATTGTGGGATACTCACGCGTCCATTGCTGGATAATCTGGGATTGTGAAATCTGAATAAAGGAAAACAGAAGAAGCAGTAAAAATTTTCGTGCCATAGTAAGAGAAATAAAGGTTTTATAATAAGCGAATTTTGAATTCCGGATCTCCGTATCCAGCTGAAAACCATGTATTTACATATTTTTGTCGTGATATTTAGCTTTTTAGAGAAAGCAAATATATCGATTAAATACACAATTAACAAATATCCGGCCTTATAGTAATCGCTTTTTTGTATAGAACGTTTCCCGGTTAACAGAATGTTACAGTTAGCAATTTATATATAATGCATTTTTCTCTTGACAAATCAGGTTCTATGTATTATTTTGGAAACTAATAAGACGTAAATAGTTTCCTACGATTAATGAAAAACGATATTAATCCCGAAAGGGAAAAAATAATAATCCACTCACACAGGAAATTCGTTGAAAGCGGCTTCTATAAGGTTACTGTTGATGAAATTGCACGTGAATTATTTATAAGTAAAAACACAATCTACAAATACTTCCCTACCAAAGATGAACTTGTTAAAGGTGTTATATTCGGCATTATGCATTCAACTAAAGATAAAGTTGAGCAGATAATTTCATCAGATACAAATGCTGTTGATAAAATGTTAAAGATACTCGACCTGTTAAGCTCAACAGTTCTGAAATTCAGTGATAAATTTTTAAAAGATATACAGATACACTCGCCGCAGATATGGGAAGAAATTGATTCAGCAAGAAAAAGAATCATGACAAAGAATATCGGCTCTATTATTCAGCAGGGAAAAAAAGAGGAGTATTTTAAAGACTATCCTATCGAAATAATTACATCTGTCATTATTGCCTCCATACGTTCGGTTGTAAATCCGGAATTCCTTTTAAATGTAAAATATACAAGTCAGGAAGTTTTTTTTATTACATTTGAAATCCTGTTACGCGGCATTATGACAGATAAAGGCACAAAAACTTTAAACAAATTAAAACTAATCCGATGAAAAAGATATTATTTTCTTTTTTGCTTTTTTCAATAATAATTTCCGGGTGCGGAGAAAAAAAAGACCCTAACCGTATCACTGCATCAGGTACAATTGAGGCTACTAATATTACAATAAGCACTAAAATAGCAGGACAGATAAAAAAGCTTGTTGTAAAAGAAGGTGATAAAGTGAAAAAGGGAGATTTGCTTGCAGAAATTGACCATGATTTGCTTGATATCCAGTTACGCCAGGCAGAAGCAAATGTGGAAGGTGCAAATGCACAGTTAAAGCTTTTATTAAGCGGTGCAAGAAAAGAAGATATCAGGGCGGCACAGGACCAGCTGAACCAGGTTAAGATAAACCTTGACCAATCAAAAACAGACAGGGACAGAATGCAGGCATTATATGAAACCAATACAATCACAAAGAAGCAGTTGGATGATGCAGAAACAAGATATGAAGTAAATTTATCACAGTATAACGCAGCAAAAGAGAACCTGCAAAAAGTAAAGAATATTGTGCGTCCCGAAGAGATTGAAAATGCCCGTGCAAATGTGAAACGTAATATTGCAAGTGCCGACCTGTTAAGGCAAAACATTGAAGACTGCAGAATATTTGCTCCATCGGATGGAATAATATCTAAGAAGTTTGTTGAAGAGGGAGAAATAGTTTCACCATCCTCTTCCCTTCTGCGGCTATCGGATATGGAAACAGTTAACCTGGTAATTTACGTAAACGAAGTTGACCTGAGCAAAGTAAAACTGGGACAGAAAACGGAAATTAAAACCGATGCTTCAAAAGAGAAATCATATACAGGAAATATAATTTTTATATCACCTGAAGCAGAGTTTACTCCGAAGAATATTCAGACACAGGATGAAAGAACAAAGCTTGTATTTGCAGTTAAGATAGAAATACCAAATCAGCAATATGAATTAAAACCCGGCATGCCCGCAGATGCGGTTATAGTGTTTTAGAGTTCGGAGAGTTCGGAGAGTTCGGAGAGTCCGGAGAGTCACCCCTCCTTACCAAATTTCTATTTGGTAAGGTTTTATCTTGAGATTTATAATCCTCCTATAGAACTTTCCCAAATAGAAATTTGGGAAAGAGAGGTGACTGATTATTACGTAGTGAAGTAACACAATAAACAATATAATTTTTGGAAACGGCAATAGAAATAAAAAATCTTGTAAAGCATTTCGAAGACGTGAAAGCTGTTGATGGAATCAGCTTTGATGTTAAGAAGAATGAAATATTCGGCCTCGTTGGACCTGACGGAGCCGGTAAAACCACAATTATCAGAATACTTTGCGGGTTATTTCTTCCTGATTCCGGTACTGCAGCTATTCTTGGGCTTGACCTTGTAAAACAAATCAACAAGATAAAAAATCAGATAGGATATCTCTCACAAAGATTCAGTTTATATGCCGACCTTACCGTTGATGAAAACATAGAGTTTTTTGCCGATATCCACGGTGTAAAAAAATACCGGCAAAGACGAAATGAGCTATTAGAATTCACAAGATTGACAGATTTCAGAAAATTCCTTGCCGGGAAATTATCAGGCGGTATGAAACAGAAGCTTGCTCTTGCCTGCACACTTATACATAAGCCGCAAATAATTTTCCTTGATGAACCAACTACCGGGGTTGACCCTGTATCAAGAAGAGATTTCTGGAAAATATTATCTAACCTGCTGAAGGAAGGAATTACAATTTTAGTATCAACCCCCTACCTTGATGAAGCAGAAAGATTTAACCGGATTGCAATGATGGATAAGGGAAAAATATTAATGTTTGATACGCCTGCAAATATTAGGAGTTCATTGAAAAAACATGTGGTGGAAATTATTACACCTGATATAAGAAACTCATATAAAATAATAAAAGAAAACACAAATTTCGAAGTACAGCTTTTCGGTGACCGGCTTGATGCTGCCCTGAACAATTACGAAAAAGAATTCGAAGAATTAAAAACATTACTTAATAATAATGATATTGAGATTACAGACATCAGGCAAAAACCAACATCACTTGAAAATGTATTTATTCATTTATTAAAAAATGAAAAGTAATATGAAAAAGTTTATAGCATTAATCCTTATTTTATTTTCAGCAGGCACATTTGCTCAGGAAAAGCTGACATTAAAAGAATGCCTCTCTATTGGTTTAAAAAACAGTAAAGAGCTTGCAATTGCAAATTCACGTATAGTAAGCTCATCTGCAAAAGTAGATGAAATTAACACACAGTATCTCCCCCAATTAAAGTTTAATGCAAGTTATTCAAGGCTAAGTGATGTACCGCCATTTGAAATAACCGTACCCTTTTCTCCGAAACCAATACAGATTGCACCTGCAATCCTGAACAATTATTCATTCCGGTTATCTATGCAGCAGCCGGTATTTACCGGGTTCAGGATAGGTTCATTAAAAAGTGCTGCCGAATTAAACAGGCACGCTGCAGAAGAGGATTATGATAAAGATAAAAATGAAGTGTCAATGAACATCCATAATGCTTTCTGGAATTATTATAAATCAATTCAGGTGAAAAATCTGATGGATGAAAATCTGCAAATGATAGATAAGCATATTGAGGATACAAGGAATTTTATGAGCCAGGGGCTTGCAACACAAAATGACCTGTTAAAGCTTCAGGTTCAGCAATCAAATATAAAACTGCAGCAAATTGATGCAAGAAATAATATTGACCTTGCAAGAACTGCATTAAATAAGGCAATTGGACTCCCTTTGAACAGCCCGACTGAAATTCTTCCTGAAGAAGCAGATATTTCTGCTCCGGTACAATATAACCTGCAGGAATTGGTGAACGAAGCATTGAACAAAAGAAGTGAGTTAAAATCACTCGTTTTAAGAATTGAAGCAGGCATGGAAAATGTGAATGCAGTTAAATCAACATGGTATCCTTCAGTATATGTAACGGGTAATTATTATTACAGCAACCCGAACCAAAGATATCAGCCGCCGCAGGAAAAATTTAAAGGTACGTGGGATTTGGGAATATCATTAAGCTGGGATATCTGGAACTGGGGAAATACTTCTGCTCAAACAGTTCAGGCAGAGCAAAACGTAGTGCAGTCAACTATATCAAAAGACCAGTTGAAGGACGCAATAGAATTTGAAGTAAACCAGAATTACCTGGCTTACATATATAATAAAGAAAAGCTTGATGTTACCAAAACAGCGATTCAGCAGGCTGAAGAAAATTACCGGACAACAGAGGAAAAATATAAATACCAGTTAGCAACAAGCACAGACCTGATAGATGCAGAGACATCATTATTGCAGGCAAATACAAATTATACAAATTCAGTTATTGATTTCCAGTTATCGAAGATAAGATTGTATAAATCAGTGGGGAGAATGATAAATTAATTCTAAAAATTTCGGATTGCGAATTGTCAATTGCGAATTTATTGATTTATTAAATTAGAGGTTAGAAGTTAGAAGTTAGAAGTTAGAAGTTAGAAGTTAGAAGTTAGAAGTTAGATTTATCAATTTCAAATTTATTAATCAATTCGAAATTGACAATCCGAAATTCGAAATTTAGTAATTCGAAATTGACAATCCGAAATTCGAAATAAAATGGATGGGATAGCAGAAAATATTAATGAAGGAAACTAATTCAATAGAAGTAAGAAATCTTACAAAGAAGTATGGCAAATTCACTTCGGTTGACAGCATCAACTTCGAAGTGAAGGAAGGTGAAGTATTCGGGTTTCTTGGTGCTAACGGTGCAGGTAAATCTACAACAATAAAAATGCTATGCGGTATTCTTGAGCCGACTTCAGGTGATGCATCTGTCGGCGGATTCAGCGTAAAAAAAGAGCCTGATAAGATAAAACGGATAATCGGGTATATGTCACAAAAATTTTCGCTGTATAATGACCTGACTGTAAATGAGAATATTAATTTCTTTGGCGGGATGTACGGACTTGAAAACAGCAGAATGGATGAACGGAAAAAATGGGTAATTAAAATTGCTAATTTAGAAGGAAAAGAAAATACTCTTGCCAAACAGCTTTCGGGTGGTTTTAAACAGCGGCTTGCACTTGGGTGTGCCGTTATTCATGAACCTGAAATTGTATTTCTCGATGAACCGACAGGCGGAGTTGACCCTATCTCACGCAGGAATTTCTGGGACCTGATAAATGACCTGTCCCAAAGAGGAACTACTGTTTTTGTTACAACTCATTACCTTGATGAAGCTGAATACTGCAACAGAATAATGATGATAAATGCGGGGAAGATTATTGCCGGAGGAAGTCCGAAAGAGCTAAAAACCAACTACCTGAACAAAACAATTCTCGAAATAGAATGCGAAAATGTTGATGAAGCTATTACGATACTTGACAGCACCGGCTGGATAGATAATTCAGCATATTTCGGAAAATATATTCATGCTACAATTTCTTCTAAGGAAAATACAGGCGAAAGAATCAACGATTTAAATAAGCTGTTGAATGAGAAAGGTATTATTGTAAAAAGAATTGACAGGATAATGCCCTCACTTGAAGATGTATTTGTTAATTTGCTGGAGCCAAAAGAAAAATAAATATGTTTCACAGGATTTACGCAATAATAAAAAAAGAATTAAAGCAGGTAAGACGGGATTTAAGAACTTTACTTATTGTTTTCTTCTTCCCTATCTTCATGCTTATTCTTTTTGGTTATGCCTTAAATTTTGATGTTAACCATATTAAAATCGGTGTATTTGACCAGGACAGATCACCTTTAAGCAGGGAGTTTATTCATTCTCTTTCAAGCAGCGGTTATTTTGATGTGGAAAAATACTTTACTGATAGTGATGAAATAAACAGTGCGTTGGATAGAAAAGATGTTCAGTGCGTTGTTGTAATACCTAAAGACCTTTCGGATAAATTTTACTCAAAACAGGATGCTAAAATTCAATATTTAGTGGATGGTGTTGACGGGAACACTGCTACCGTTGTTATGAACTACTTAAATATAGCTACAAGAAACCTTTCACAGAATTACCAGAAAGAATTTTTGGCACGCAGCGGAATTAAAATATATACACCTGTTGAGCTTGTGCCTGTTTTTTGGTTCAACCCGGAACTTAAGACCACACAATTTTTAGTTCCGGGACTGATTGCTTCTTTACTCATGACTTTATCAGTTGTATTAACTGCTATAGCTATTGTCAGGGAGAAAGAGCTTGGAACAATAGAACAAATAAACGTATCACCCGTTACACCAATCGAATTGTTATTGGGCAAAATAATACCTTATGCAATTCTTTCTTTATTAATAGCATTCCTGATAATTATAGCCGGTTATTTTTTATTCAGCGTTCCAATCAACGGAAGTATTTTACTTTTGTTCTTAACAATATTATTATATCTTTTTTCAGGATTAAGCATTGGTATCCTGGTTTCAGCAATTTCTGATTCACAGCAGGTAGCATTCCAGATAGGATTATTATTTTCGCAATTACCTTCGCAATTATTATCAGGATTTATTTTCCCCATAGAAAGCATGCCGCCTGCAGTCCAGGTATTAACAAACATAACTCCAGCAAAATTTTTCCTTGTAGCAATTAGGTCCATTCTTATTAAAGGAACCGGTATTGAAGCATACTGGGACCAATTGGTTTACCTTTTAATTTTTATTGCAGTATTTCTTTTATTAGCAACTATTAAAATGAAAAGGACAAAACTGCAATGAAGTTAATATTAAAATTTGTAATAAAAGAATTCCTTCAGTTCAAGCGTGATAAAAAAATGCTGATGACAACGCTGGTAGCTCCCATAATACAATTGATTTTTCTGGGGTATGCCGCAACTTTCGATGTTAAAGAAATACATACCGTAATATTAGATAATGACAGAACAGAGACAAGCAGGAATCTGGTAAATGATTTTCAAAGCACAGGTTATTTTGATATTGATTATTATGTAACAAGTTATAATGAGCTGACAGAGCTTATCACAAACGGTCATGCAATGTTCGGAATAGTAATTCCGTCTGATTTCGAAAAAAATATTGGCGGCAAAAAAACAGCAAAGGTGCAGGCAATATTTGACGGCTCTGACGGGAATAAAGCCGCAATAGCTTCAGGATATGTAAACGGAATTTTTTCGAAGTTCTCACAAAATATTTTAACCGAAAATTTTCAGCTTTCAGGAATGAAGGTTCCTTTATCAGGCTCTATACAACCTGAGGTACGCATCTGGTATAACCCCGACCTTACTACAAGAAATTATATGCTTCCAAGCATTGCTGGATTAATAATAATGCTTGTTACTTCCATGTTAACTTCTCTTGCAATAGTTAAAGAAAGAGAGATCGGGACACTGGAGCAATTGATAGTAACTCCATTAAAACCATATCAAATGATACTGGGTAAATTTATACCATTTTCCATCCTGGGATTTATATCTGAGTCTTTGGTTTTAGCCATGATAAGATACTGGTTTCAAATCCCGATAAAAGGCAGTGTTGTATTATTATTTGTTTGTGCTTTTATATTTATGTTTTCAACTCTTGGATTAGGATTATTTATATCAACTATCTCAAAGACACAGGCACAGGCAATGATAACATCAGCATTCGGGATTATCATGCCAATGGTTTTTCTTTCGGGCTTTGCCTTCCCTATAGAGAATATGCCGGTTGTCGTTCAATATGTTACATATCTTATACCTTTACGTTATTTTAATACAATCATTAGAGGTATAATTCTTAAAGGTGTGGGGTTAGAAAGTTTATGGCCTGATGTTTTAATGTTGTTTTTATTTGGAATAATGATTCTTACGCTCAGTTCATTAAGATTCAGCAAGAAGCTCGAATAATCAAAATCATTGAAAATTTTTCGTTTTTTGCGGAATGTTTTAAGAGACTTTAGGGTTTTTCTTCCAAATACGGCAATTCATTAAAAAATGACAATTATTATTATTACGCTATAATTCTAAAATACTTGCTTTTATGCGATTTAGCATTTATATTTGAGAAGTGAAATCCATGAAAAAACAATTCTACATATCCGGACTTTTATTATTACTGATTGTTGGTGTTTTATATGCCGCAACAGAAATCCAATATTTCACTGCAAAAAGCGAACCTGATGCAATTCTTTTAGAATGGAAAACCGGAACAGAAGATAACCTGGACCGTTTTGAAATAGAAAGGGCAGCATCAGATCCGAATAATTTTGTGCAAATTGGTTCTGTAAGAGCTATCGGCAGTAACTCTTATTACTTTTTCAACGATGAAATGAATGCTAATGTTTTGCCTCCAATTTATTATTACCGACTGAAACTCATTAATACCAGTGGTGCCTATACATATTCTAATACGATTACTGTCACGCATATTATCTCAGGTGTTAGGAGTACCTGGGGCAGTATAAAAGCAATTTTCAGATAGAACCGGATCTACGTTTAACATTCCTATAGAAGACTATTCAGTCTTTATCAATAATTTTTTTGACAATTAATCCTTTTTATTAAATTTAATAGGAAGAAATATGGACAATATCACTACAAGACCTGTTCTATCAACAATTACCGAACAAGAAATTGCTGACGGAAAAATGATGGGTATCCTTGCTTACATCATTTTTTTAGTTCCGCTGTTAGCAGCAAGAGAAAACAAATTTGCAATGTTCCACACTGAGCAATCTATCATCTTATTGGTAGTATTTTTTGTATTTTACATTGCTATCTGGATATTAACATTTATCATTGGGCAGATAAGCAGCACACTTGCCTGCGGAATTTCTATACTAATGATAGTTCCCTGGATATTATATCTTGTTTTATGGATAATGGGAATCATCAATGCTGCCGGCGGAAAAGTTAAAGAGTTACCAATTGTTGGTAAATATGGTTCAAAACTTAACTTAGTTAAATAATAGGAGATAATTTTATGGCAGAAACAAGACAGCTTAATATTACACCTCAGGAAGTCGAATCCGGCAAAACTATGGCTATCATAGCTTACTTCATTTTCTTTGTTCCTTTACTCGTTGAAGAAGCAAGAAATAATAAGTTTGCAATGTACCATACCGAACAATCTATCCTTATTTTAATTTTAAATGTGGTTGGATTGATATTAGGAACTATCGGCTCATTTGTTTGCATCGGTGCAATATTTTATTTAATTAATCTATTTGCTTTTGTGTTATGGGTGATGGGTTTAATTAACGCAATTCAGGGACAAGCAAAACCGGTTCCTCTGGTAGGACAATATGGAGAAAAGTTTAATCTTGTCAAATAACATCAAAATAAGTTGTTAACTTTATGCACTCGTTAGTCATGTAATGAGTGCATTTTTTTTATAAAATACTACAATGGAATTAATATCAGAACTACAAACCTCAAGAACTTTCTTTCTTATTTCAGCAATAATTAACTTATTAGTATCTGTTGGTTGGGTAATTTCCGGACCGGCAATAGTAGTTGGTACGTGCGGAGTTGGATGCCTGTTTTTCATTATACCTATTATCAGCATTATTAGTACCGTGATGGATTTTATCGCTTATAATAAGTTAAGCTCATTAAACAAAACAGGTACATACCAGACAATCCAGATTGCTGCAATATTAGAAATAGTTACAATAGTATGCGGTAACATTATCAGCATGGTATTTGGTATTATCACTTTAACTAATTTGAATAAAGAGCATGTAAAAGCTTTCCTCAGAGAAAAGGGAGTATTTTAACAAACACAAGCAGAATAAGCAAAGCAATCATATCAGATTAATTATTTTGTTTATTCAGTTTTTTAAGCTACAGCATTTACAGTTTATTCTTAAAATTAATTTTACATTAAATTTATTCTGAACTACAGGTAAATTAATTTTTAAATAATTATTGTTATAAATACTCAATATCTCTTAATTAAACAGCGACTTATCTCAAATTAAAAAGAAGCCAATAAAGGAGGCACAATGAAATTTGCAAAACCAGCTGTTGCGTTACTTATTTTTGTCTGTTTTGCCCTACCTTTCATGAATCTTACATGCGGTGGACAAACCATTCTGACCTTAAACGCATACAATTTAACTTTCGGAACATCTTATTCACCAAGCGGCGGTTTGGATTTCGGCAGTACGGAAAAGAAAAGTGAAAAAATAGGACCCGACGCAATTATAATAGGTGCTTTTGTTTTAGCACTGTGTATTTTAGTTTTTAGCTTTTTCAATACAGCTCTTTCCAGAAATATTTATATGATTGGAGGGTTTCTCAGTTTCATCCTGATTCTTGTCTTCCGGTTCAAGACCGGCAGCGAGATACAGCAAGGGGGGCAAACGATAGGTGCGGAATTTGCTTATGGATTTTATATTACAGCAGCAATGTTCCTGATAATCGGAATACTTGGCGTACTTACTCTTAAACCCAAAGCACCGGTAACAGCAGCAGTTGAAAATCCGGAGAAGATTCCTGTTGAAACACCACCCGCTGTGTAAAATTTAAAACATTTTTTAGCTATTAAAAAAGCAGTACAGGTAATTTGCCTGTACTGCTTTTTTATTTAAATTTACTTTATTAATTCCGTATTACTCTTAATTTCAAATTGAGTTCTCCGGGTTTACTTGGTTCACGAACTATTTAATCAATCCCGCAAAGCCGGATTTCATAAATAGTTCTCACGAACTATTTAATCAAAATCATTTTCTTAGATATGCTGTAACCTTCCGAAGTTAGTTTATAAAAATAAACTCCGCTTGGAAAATCACTTGCATTCCATTCAGCTTCATATGTGCCGGGCTTGAGTTCTTCATTGACAAGAATTGTTACTTCTCTTCCAAGGATATCAAATACTGCACACTTCACTAATTCAGCCCCTGTACCTTCCGGAAAACCGGATCTTCGGCCCTCAAGGGGGGATTTCGGTACTGAAAACTTTATCTTTGTTGATGGATTGAACGGATTGGGATAGTTTTGAAATAAAGAAAGCTTTTCCGGTACACTGTTAGAAATATTTTCCACGCCTATCAGTTCAATCATATTTCTTCTCCAGCTGCCATAATTTGTTCCGGCAATTAAAACATAATTAGAAATGCAAAGCGAATATACACTTATTCCGGATGGAAATGCATCATTTATTTCAATCCAGTTTACACCATTATCGTTAGACATGAACAATCCCGAGTTAGATGTTCCGGCAAACATATTCCCCCAATGCTCTATCAATGCATTGACTGTTTTATCATTTATGGAAGTTTGTTGAGTCCAGTTTGTACCGTTATCGGTAGTTTCATATATGCCGTTATTTTCTGTACCGGCAAATATCTTATTCCCGTTTGCGGCAAGTGATAAAACCGTACGGTTATTTAATGAAGTCTGTTCCCATGCGGAACCTCCGTTGGAAGAAATAAAAACTCCGTTATATGTCCCTGCATATATATTGCCATCTAACATTACAATTGCATGAATTACCTGGTTGGATAAACCGGACTGAGCCCAGTTTACACCGTTATCCGAAGATATATACATTCCGTTATCAGAGCCGGCAAAAATAGAATTATTGTATTTTGCCAATGACCTTACAGTCCCGTTATTTAAAGAAGTCTGTGTCCAATTATCACCGTTATTACTTGAAAAATATATACCCATGCTTTCACACCCTGCGAATATATCTGTACCATTAATTAATATGGACCTAAAATATTTACCATTAGAAAACTTCTTAAGCCAGTCCCTGCCAATGGTGTTGGAAGAATAAACACCAAAGTTATCAACTCCCGAAAAGACATTGTAACTGCCTGATGTACCGTAGGTCCCTGCAAGAGATATAATATTAAGGTTATTGAATGAGGTCTGTGACCAGTTTTCACCATTATCAGAAGAAAGATGTACCCGGTATCCCGCTCCGGTAAAAATATTACTATTATTTACAGCCAGGCAGCAGACACCGCTATCCCAATTGTTATACTGATTGGTAAGGGAAGCCTGTGACCAGTTATTGCCGTCATTATTGGAAATATACAGCTCATTACTTGTACCTGCAAAAATGTTTGTGCTGTTAAAAGCCAGTGAGTAAACTGAACCGGAACATGTAAAGACCTTGCTCCAGTTTATTCCGCTGTTGTACGAAATATAAACTCCGCCGTTTGCAGCGGCAAATACTTTATCATCTTTTACAATCAGCGAATGAATGCTTACATTGTTTAATTCTGTACCACCCCAAAATGTCCCATAGTTGGTTGACCTGAAAACCCCTGCTGCGGTACCGGCAAAAATAATATTGCTGCTGTTAACTGTAATTGCATTAATAAACTTGTCAGCCATACCGATTCGTACCCAAGTGGTACCATTATTAGTGGATATATAAACACCGTGACCTGTACCGGCATAAATCTTATTGCCGCTTACACATAAAGCTGCAACTGTTTCATTATTTAATGGAGTTTGAGTCCATGTAATACCATTATCAGTGGACTTATAAACACCCTTCGTATTAAATCCTGCACCGCCGGTACCTGCATATAAATTGCTGCCATTTATTAGAATTACATTAACTCTGACATTATATAAAGAAGTTAAAGCCCAGGACCCGCCATTGTTTGTAGATATTTGTACTCCGAAATCACAGCCGGTATAAATGGTATTGCCGTTCACAGCAATTGCATATGGATATCCGAATATTCCTGCATCCTGCAGCCAATAAGAACTCACTGAATTAAAACTCAGTAATAGAAAAATGATGCAACAAATTATTTTAAAAATTTTCATATCATGTAAGTATATTAAAGAAGATTTGCCGGAGAAAGCAGATTTCATATTATTGCTAACCTGCTTACGAGTAAAGCAATTACAGCAGTATGTATAAGCCGGTTCTGCTGTGATGTTAGTAAATAAACTGTTCCCGATTAACTAAATAATATAAAAAACAAACAGATATAATATATACAAGATTTAATAACTTAACAAGATATATTAATATTCATTGATTGCTTATTAATAAAAAAGGGCTAAAAGCCCCTTTTTTTATCGAGTGAATTAGTTCTTATTTCACCAAAACCATCTTTTTTAAAGCGGTAAAATTAGAAGTTTCAAGCTTAAATATATAAACTCCGCTCGTGTAATTTGTACCGTTAAAATCAACTGTATAATAACCCGCATTCAAATTGCCATTTACTAAAACCGCCGCTTCACGACCTAACAGATCATAAACTTTTAACACCACATTTGTTTGTTCGGGTATTGCAAAGTTAATTT
>Ga0105092_10000040_pt1 | contig 59642 bp, 41 predicted proteins | sample PPLLak2March2015_FD_87021 | JGI IMG/M metagenome (GOLD analysis project Ga0105092, IMG submission 87021) | Freshwater sediment microbial communities from Prairie Pothole Lake near Jamestown, North Dakota, USA - PPLs Lake P7 Core (1) Depth... | ecosystem: Environmental > Aquatic > Freshwater >... | reverse complement strand
TTTACGATTTACGCGTTGTTAATTCTCACCTGTCACACGTCACCAATAAAAACTCCAGATGAACAGGATATCTCCATTTCTATTATTTCTTATATCCGGCATAACGGCTTTTGCTCAGAAGGAAACCGTTCCGTTAACAGCAAAGGCTTTGTATCCCACCATTGTAAACCTTGCCGTTGAATGGACTATTCAGGGTGACGACAACCTGAACGGGATCGTTTCCGTGAAATACCGTGAGAAGGGTGGGAAAGACTGGAAGCAGGGAATGCCCCTGTTCCGGGTCCCTGCGGGAAAAAATCTTGGTTTTTCCTGGTACAATAAACATTCAGGGAGCATTTTCGATCTGAAGCCCGACACGGAATATGAAATTATGCTTTCATTGAAGGATCCTGACGGAGGGGCTGCCGAAACGATTATCAATTCGCGGACAAGGCCGGAACCGGTACCTGGGAAAAATGCTGAAATCATTGAAATTATGCCCGGACATTACGATACCTTGAAAACCAAAAGCGGTACTTCCTTAAAACCCATAGTTTACCAGTGTACCAAAGGGAAGGCTGTCTTTGCCCATATTGATCTTTCAGACAGGAAATGGGTTTTTATCAAAGGTCTTGATGTGGTCAATGCGGGTGACAGTGCCATAGCCATTAAATTGAACGGTGCTTCCGAATGCGTTGTTTCAGGATGTACGATTCAATCCATGTGGGGAATTGTTGCCTATAAACCCGGGGCCAGAAATTGTTATATCAGTGATAACGTGATCACAGGCGTCAATACATGGAACAATGAGGGCATGGGGGCTCATGGTGCCAATGTAGGAGAAGGAATAGAAATGACCGGTCCCGGCAATATTATCTGTTATAATAAAGTCAGCGGTTTCAGGGATTGCATATCCACCATGGAAGATCAGCATGTGGTGGATCAGACCTGTATAGATATTTACAACAATGAAATAGACCTTGGGCTGGATGACGGGATCGAAGCGGATTTTTGCTTTTCAAATTGCAGGATATTCCGGAACAGGATCACAAACAGCTTTATCGGGTTAAGTTCCCAACCGGGGCTGGGCGGGCCCAACTATTTCTACCGGAATTCAATGTACAACCTCATTTACGGAGGCTACAAACTTAGGAGGTTTAGCCAGGGTGACGTGGTTCTGCACAATACAGTTGTGAAGGTAGGTTCAGGCATGGGAGGCAATGATTCGATGGATTATGTATTTTTCAGGAATAATCTTGCAATCGGAGGCCCGACGGGAGGTGTGAACTGGGGAGATTATGGTTCGGGAAAGCCTTGCGGAGCAGATATTTATAAGCCGAAAGCACATTGCAGTTTTGACTATGACGCCGTGGGGGTTTTTGGCGTGCCCTATACTGCAACGATAGGGAAACAACCTTTTTCGGCTGTGGAGAAACATGGCGTTGAAAATATTACGATGGAAGAGACTTTTATAAATGTGCCGTTCCCGGATCCTCCCGTACCCGAAAGAAGCAGACAGGACCTCAGGATCAGGAAGGGCGCAAAGGTCATTGACGCGGCCCTGCGGATACCGAATATTAATGATGATTTTACCGGATCGGCTCCCGATTGTGGCGCTTATGAATACGGGCAGGAATTACCGCATTACGGACCAAGAGAATGAGGAAAGGCTGTAGGGTTTAGGCTACAGCCTACAGCCTACAGCCTAAAGTCTACAACCTACAACTTACAACCTACGACCCATTACTTACAACTACCAATATGAATACACTAAGAAGTTTCGCAAAAATTACCCTATTCCTGGGTGTTGTCCTGTCCGTCTACAACAGTTGCAAAGCCCAGTACCGTCCCGCATTGTTCTTCAGAGAGGACTGGAAGGAGATCCCTGCAGCCACGCCCGTGACCCGGGAACATGTTTCAAACAATAACCTTATACTCGGACTTTACGGACCTGCCGCAGACAGTATAAAAAAGAGCCACCACGACACACCTGCTGACGATCCGTATTACATCTGGTCAGGACTTTGCCTTAACAACTGGGTGGTAACGCTTAAACACAGGTCATCCTTTGTCAATCTGAGCGAATATGCTAAAATCGTCTGGCGATCAAAACAAAGCGGATTACGTAATTTACATATTGTTCTGAAACTGGCCAATGGTACATGGCTTGTCAGTGATCAGTGTGATGGAAAATCGAAGGATTGGCGGATCCGCGAATTTAACCTCTCAGATATAAACTGGTATGTCCTCGATATCAAAACAGTGGTCGAAGGTGATCTTATACCCAATCCCGACCTCTCCAGGGTGGATGAGATCGGATTCACGGACCTGATGCGGGGCGGGCAGAGCATTGCCTGTTCACGCCTGGATTGGATCGAAGTTTACGGAAAGGCAGTCAAACGATAAATACAATGAAGCGGAGAAAATTCTTTCAGACAGCGGTAATCGGAGCGGCCGGCATTGCCGTGGCGGGCTCATGTAGGTCAGGAAGCAACGACAAAGTGAGCTCACCTGCCACGGGAATTCCCGGAGATGCAAATGTGCCTGAATACCGGCACCTGATAAAACCGGGCTTTACAGCAACCAAAACCGGATCGCCAAATGATGCCCTGGTAATCGGCCTGATTGGTGCCGGGGGGTGGGGAACAAACATCATCATGGAAGCTGCAGGTCTGAATCAGAATATCCGGGTCAAATACATATGTGATGTTGATGATACCCGGGGGGGACGTGCAATTGAAGAGGTTGGAAAAATCCAGGGATTTAAGCCTGTTTCCGTGAGGGATATGAGAAAAATATTTGACGATAAGGAAGTGGACGGGGTGATTATTGCTACACCTGAGCATTGGCACGGACTTGCTACAATCCGTGCCTGCCAGGCAGGCAAGGATGTTTATGTGGAAAAGTGCATTTCACATTCGATCATCGAGGGACAGAAAATGATCGAGGCTGCCATGAAGTACGAACGAATCGTCCAGTGCGGTACTTTAAACCGGAGTGCTGACTATGGATTCACAGCGAGGGAATATATTAAAAGCGGTGAGCTTGGCGATATTGTTACCGTAAGTGCCATGGAGCTGACCGATGGTCCGGTGCCATTTAATGAAAAAGAAGATACGGAAACACCGGATACAATTGACTGGGATATGTGGCTGGGTCCGGCACCCAAAGTGCCGTACAATGTATCCCGCCACAAGTCATGGGGATACTACTGGGATTATGCGGGCGGCCTTGCCTTCGGACAGGGGGTAATTCACCAGGTGGACTTTCTGCGTCTTGCGCTGGGCGATCCAGGTTTTCCCAAATCGGTTTACTGTACGGGAGGACGCTATCTGTTCCGGGACAACCGGGATGTGCCGGATTATCAGATCGCTGTTTATGATTTTGGCAATTTTGTCATGACGCTCCAGGGAGGAGAGTTTACAAGGTATCTTGCCAAAACGAGCCCGGAGGTCCGCTTTGGCACATCCTTCCCCGAATGGCAGCAAAATGCCACCAAAATAGAAATTTTGGGGACCAGGCGTATGATGTATCTGGGTGTTATGGGAGGCGGGTGGCAGGTTTTTGATAAAGACAGGCAGATCGTGGCAAGCGACAAGGGTATTTATCCTCTTAAAGCTCATTTAAAGAATTTCTTTGACTGCATGCGGTCGAGAAAACAACCCAATGGCAATATTATGCAGGGTCATTACAGTGCATCCCTTATTCACATGGCCAATCTTTCATACAGGACCGGTAGCAGGCAATTGCTTTTCTCGCCTGAATATGAGATAATAACCAATGATAAAACTGCACAGGAACTGGGTCAGCCCCATTACAGGAAAGGTTTTGAATTGAATGTATGATTTGAAAATTGAGAAGCACTTCCATTGGATATTCCTTAAAAAGAAAACAGAAAAAAACATATGAAACGCAGAAAATTCTTACAGGTAGCTACGGCCGGTACTGCAGGACTTACCCTGGCAGCAGCATGTAAACCTGCCGGACCGGAAGTGGTTTCTAACGGATCCGCACCGGCATCAACAGAAATCCCCGATTACAGAAAAGCCATTAAAACCACTTTTACCACAGTAAAGGGCAAACCAGCCGGTGACAAAGTCATTATGGCGCTGATCGGGGCCGGTTCATGGGGAACAAACCTGATCCTCGACGCAGCGAATTCCGGCGAAAACATTCGGATCAAATACGTATGTGACGTGGATGATACAAGGGGTGGACGTGCCATATCGGAACTGGAGAAAATACAGGGATTCAGGCCTATTGCTGTAAGGGATATGCGAAAGGTATTTGATGACAAGGAGATTGATGGCGTTTTCATTGAAACACCTGAGCACTGGCATGCGCTGGCCAGCATTTGGGCCTGCCAGGCCGGTAAGGATGTATACGTTGAAAAGACAATTTCACATTCGATATTTGAAGGGCAGCAAATGATCAAGGCGGTGATGAAGTATGAACGCATTCTCCAGTGCGGTACGCAAAACCGGAGTGCCGACTATGCCCTCACCGCAAGGGATTATATTAAGAGCGGCGAACTGGGAGATATTGTGGCTGTTCATGTAAGGGAATTGCTCGACGGACCGGTACCCTTCAATGAGAAGGAAGACACAGGTATTCCGGATACAATCGACTGGGATTTGTGGCTTGGCCCGGCACCGAAAGTACCTTACAATGTTTCCCGAAACAAATCCTGGCCATATTATTGGGATTATTCGGGAGGACCGGTAACTTCAGGTGGTTCCATACACCAAACCGATATGGCAAGGTTGATATTGGGAAATCCCAGTTTTCCGAAGTCAGTATTTTGTGCCGGAGGGCGGTATTTCTTCAACGATAAGCGTGAAATTCCTGATTACCAGATGACGACTTTTGACTATGGTAATTTTGTCCTTACCCTGGAAACCGGGGAGTGTACTCCTTATATGCAAAAAGAAGGACCGGATGTTCGTTTTGGGACCATTTATCCCAAATGGATGGAAAATTCTACAAGGATTGATATTCTGGGAACCAAAAGAATGATGTATGTAGGACGGATGGGAGGAGGCTGGCAGGTTTTTGACAAAGATGAAAAGATTGTGGCACAGGATAAGGGGATCTTCCCGCTTAAAGCACATATTTTGAATTATATCGATTGTATCCGGACCAGGAAGCAACCAAACGGGAATATCGTGGAAGGTCATAACAGTTCCGTCCTTATACATCTGGCAAATCTGTCATACCGCACAGGCAACAAGCAATTGCTGTTTTCACCCGAAACGGAATCGATCGTCAATGATAAGGATGCTGAAGCCCTGGGACATCGTTCATACAGAAAAGGTTTTGAAATTAATAAGGAGGTGTAAATTCAGTTTCCATGAAGTACAGAATTACAAAACGGACCCTTGTTTTCACCCTGGTTACCGGCTTATTTTTAGCCGGAGGCCTGGTGTTTTATGCTTTTGCCCGGATCTGGAACAAAACCGACATTGAATTCCGGATTCATATCAATGAAAAGCTTGTTCAGGAATCCACTTTTGGCGAGCCACCGACTTTTGCTATATGGCTTGAAGATCCGGGGACAGGGGCTACGCGTACTGTGTTTGTTACAAACCGGGCAGGACTGGATGACTGGGAAGGAAAGACTTCGGTTCCGGTAGCGCTTCCCAAATGGTTTCAGGTTAACGAATCCGAAAAACAAAACAGAAATAACACGGAAGCTGACATACCTGAACAGCTTGCAATAACCGGTGCCACTCCAAAACCCGGTTATTTTACTACCCGGGTACGGGTTAATCCCGAAAGCAAATGGATCTGCCGGATTGAAATGAATCTTGCCGGTGATTTCAATGATACATATAAGGAATATGATGAAGTGGCAAAGACTTCCGATGAATATAAAACCGGTCAGCCCGCCCTGATTTATAAGGCCGTTATTACCGCTACGGAGGGGAATACGGCAAAGCCGGAGATTGAAGGAATTAGTTTTACTGATAATCAAAATGGCGCTGTGATACGCCCCGAAACCGGGATAACCACGGCGAGGGATGTATTTGATGAAATAAGCATCCTGATTGTACGGCCAAAGCCCAGGATTATCGGATGGTAAAGCCTTGCGGTTTTTCAGTCCGGTTCCTTTTTAATCCAGAAAAACATCCTTATTTTCACTTGCAGAAACTACCGTAAATAATACCTGAACATATGAAAAAGCGATTGACATTCCTGCTTTTCTTACTGGGCCTGGTATCATTCACATTTGCCCAGGCACCCCGCAATTATCTTGCCGGACGCTTTACCATTGACCAGCTGAATTCGTTCCTGGTCCCGCAGCAGGACTGGCATCCCTATCCAAGGGGGAACGAGGCAAAAAATTGGGAAGTGGTTCCCGAAATGCTGAGGAATCAGTATATAAAAAAGGCAGAACAATTTCTGGGTAAACCATGGGAAATTCTTCCTGCTTCGGTTTTTCTTGATTTTGAAAGAAACGGTAACCGATCCAGATATGAGAATATCATGTTTGGCAGACGTCAACGGCTTACCAGCCTGGTATTGGCTGAAGTATTCGAAAACAAAGGCAGGTTTCTTGACGATATTGTTGATGGTATATGGGCTATTTGCGAGGAAACGTACTGGGGTGTTCCCGCTCATCTGGGCGCCCAAAAAAGAGGGACCGGCCTGCCCGATTTTACGGAACCCACCATTGATCTTTTTGCGTCGGAAACCGGTGAGTTGCTTGCCTGGACATCCTATCTGATCGGGGAAAAGCTTGACCTCGTTTCTCCTCTTATCAGGGAGCGGATTAATCTTGAGGAAGACCGGCGGATCATAACGGTTTACCTTGAACAGAATGATTACTGGTGGATGGGGTTCAATGCGGAAAGATCCGTGAATAACTGGAATCCCTGGATCAATTCCAATGTGCTGAATATTGTCCTGTTGCTTGAGAAAGATAAAAGCCGTCGTGCCCAGGCCATATACAAAAGCATGCGGAGCATTGATATTTTTATCAACAGTTATCCCGACGATGGGGGGTGTGATGAAGGTCCTGGTTATTGGGGCAGGGCAGGGGGTTCCCTGTTTGATTACCTCGAGCTCTTATATCTTGCCACCGATGGAAAAATAAGCCTCTTCGATGAACCGCTGATACAGAAAATGGGACAGTTCATTTACAAGGTCTGGATCCATGACGACTATTATATCGATTTTGCCGATGCCAGCGCCATCAACCAGCCGGAAGCCGGGATCGTTTACCGTTTTGGCAAACGCATAAACGATCCCGTCATGATTGGTTTCGGGGCTTATTTATACTCCCGTCAAAAAAGTGGCCGAAACAATGATCCCGATGACGGTTCTCTCCTCCGGGTAATTCCTGACCTGTTAACCCTGAATGATATGGGCGCTGAGAAAGGAATCGAACCCAACATTTCTGATTTCTGGATGCAGGGCCTTCAGGTAATGGGAGCCCGGTCATATTCCGATTCGGAAAAGGATCTTTATCTTGCGGCCAAAGGAGGACACAATGCCGAAAGCCATAACCATAATGATGTGGGTAATTTTATTGTATATGCCAATGGCAGGCCGCTACTCATCGATATTGGCGTCGAAACCTATACGGCCAAAACTTTCAGCAGCAACCGTTATGATATCTGGACCATGCAATCACAATATCATAATCTTCCCACCATCAATGGCGTTCAGCAGAAAGACGGTCGTGAATTCCATGCTGAAAATGCAAAATTTCAATCAAGTCCCAAACAGGTGAAATTTTCCCTGGATATCGCAAAGGCATATCCCGCAAGTGCCATGGTGAATGGGTGGAACAGAAGTATTGTGCTTGACCGGGGAAAGAAATTGAAACTGGCTGAAAGATACGACCTGAAGGAATGCCGGGAACCTGTAAAGTTGAATTTAATGACGGCTTTCACGCCGGATGTGACTAACCCCGGACATATTGTTCTGACTGATAAGATGGATGCGTCCCTGGTATATGAGATAGTTTATGATCCAAAGAAATTCAGTGTTGCTGCAGAAAAGAAAGAAGTTACCGACGGAAGGCTAACCCCGGTGTGGGGAAGCAGTCTGGTCCGGCTTGTATTTACAGCAAAGGACAAATCCCTTAAAGGTCAGTATGAACTGGAAGTAAGGAAAAAGGCCAGGTAGGATTGTGAACCTTTGAATGAATGATAAAAATAGATTATAAGCTTAATCCAAGGAGTTTTTCAGGAAAACTGAAAGAGTTTTGGAACCTGTCCGGAGCAAAGATCAGAATGATCCTGGATGATTACAATTCATCCAACGGGTCTCCTGTATTTACAGCTGACGGCAAATACACTTCAAGGGGATGGACGGAGTGGACACAGGGATTTCAAATCGGGTCAGCGATATTGCAATTCGATGCATCCGGGGACACATCATTTCTGGAATCAGCCAAAGCGGACACCATTAAAAAAATGGCTGTGCATGTAAGCCATACAGGCGTCCATGATCACGGATTCAACAATGTGAGTACTTATGGAAATCTGCTTCGTTTGATGAATGAAGGCCGAATGCCTTACAATGAATGGGAAAAACACTATTACAGCCTGGCATTGCAGATCTCGGGAGCCGTGCAGGCAAACAGGTGGACGGCGATCAGGGGAGGCGGATTTATTTATTCCTTTAACGGACCCCATTCCCTTTTTGTGGATACAATACGCTCGTGCAGGATACTTATTGTCAGCCACCTGCTGGGGCATTTTCCAAACGGGGAGAATGATGTGACGGTCAATCTGCTGGAACGGGCCCTGGAGCACCTGAAATCCACCGCGTTATACTCGGTTTATTATGGCGAAGGAAGGGATGTTTCCGATGTTTGGGGAAGAACGGCGCACGAATCCATATTCAATGCCAATGATGGCAATTACAGATGCCCGAATTCACAGCAGGGATATTCAGGTTTTACTACATGGACACGAGGACTTGCCTGGGCTATGCTTGGTTTTTCCGAACAGCTTGAGCTTTTGGATCGTATTCCCTCGTCAGAACTGGAAAAGACAGGCGGAAAAGAGCAGTGGGAAGCCATTATGCTTAAAGCCGCCCGTGCAACCTGTGATTTCTATATTGCCAATTCTCCAGCAGACGGGATACCATACTGGGATACAGGTGCGCCCGGACTGCTTAAGATAGTGGATTACCTGAACAAGCCGGCGGATCCTTTCAACGATTTTGAACCGGTTGACAGTTCGGCCGCTGCTATCGGAGCACAGGGATTGCTGCGTTTAGGTAATTATCTCGGTAAAAAGAAATTCCCTGCAGACGCTGAAAAATATTTTCAGGCCGGACTCACTGTAATAAATTCCCTGTTTGATGATCCCTATTTAAGTATGGATCCCAAACATCAGGGTCTTATCCTGCATTCTGTTTATCACAGGCCGAATGGCTGGGACCACATCCGGGCGGGACAAAAGATCCCGAACGGCGAATCGAGTATGTGGGGAGACTACCATGCCCGTGAAGTTGCGCTGTACCTCCAAAGGACTATTCAAAACGGGTCTTATTATTCATACTTTAACGGTTTGATCTGACACATGGCCTCCCAGCTCAAGGATTTGTCGAAGCTTTGTCTTCATACCATGACGACCCGGCCCTGGAATATAGAGGAATGTATCCGGAATTATGCCGCTGCCGGGATTCCTGCAATCACAATATGGCGGAATGTAATTGAGAAGAAAAACCTGAAAGAGATAAGGAAGCAACTGGAGGAATCAAACCTGGAAGTTGTCTCCCTGTGTCGAGGAGGCTTTTTTCCATCCGTTAACCGTGAAAAAAGACAAATCGCCGTAGATGACAATCTCCTCGCCATAGAACAGGCTTCAGCCCTGGGTGCGCCCCTCATCGTTCTGGTGTGCGGAGCCGACGGCGAACAGTCCCTTTTTAAATCGCGTGAGCAGATCATCCAAGGAATACTGCGTGTAATACCTGATGCGGAAAGGGAAGGGATAAAACTGGCAATTGAACCGCTTCATCCCATGTATGCCGGTGACCGGTCTGCCGTAAATACGATCAGGCAGGCCAATGAAATGGCTGAGATAATAAATTCCCCGGTAGTTGGAGTAGCCGTGGATGTATATCATCTCTGGTGGGATCCCGATCTGGAAAGTGAAATAAACCGGTGCGCTGCCAATCATCATTTGTTTGCTTTTCATGTATGCGACTGGAAAGTCCCGACCCTTGATTTCCTGAATGACCGGGGATTAATGGGTGAGGGATGTATTGATATTCCGCGCATCCGTTCATGGATCGAGAATACCGGTTTTAATGGGTACAATGAGGTGGAGATCTTTTCCGATATTTATTGGAAAACCGATCAATCTGCCTATCTGGAAAAAATCAAACAATCCTATTTAACAAAAACATAGCAATGAGTGATAATATCAGCGTCCACCGTGTGGGCATCATAATGAACGGGGTGACAGGCCGGATGGGGACCAATCAGCACCTGATGAGGTCGATTGTAGAAATCATCAGGCAGGGGGGTGTCAGGATCGGTTCATCTGAACGCATTATGCCTGATCCGATATTGGTAGGAAGAAATGAGATCAGGCTCAAAGAACTTTGTGCCAGGTCCGGGATAGAAAAATGGACAACCGACCTCGACAGCATACTTAAAGATCCGGATTACCAGGTTTATTTTGATGCCCAAACCACCGGCCGAAGGGTCGACGCCATCAGGAAGGCTGCAAGGGCCGGAAAGCATATCTATGCGGAGAAACCGGTTGCATCCACAACGAGCCAGGCCATGGAGCTTTATCGGGTGTGCGAGGAGGCTGGTGTTAAACACGGTGTGGTCCAGGATAAACTTTGGCTGCCGGGAATATTGAAACTTAAGCGACTTATTGAAAATGATTTTTTTGGAAAGATACTGTCTGTACGCGGTGAATTTGGTTACTGGGTTTTTGAAGGGATCACCATACCGGGACAAAGACCCAGCTGGAATTACAGAAAGGAAGATGAAGGGGGTATTATACTTGATATGCTGTGCCACTGGAGGTATGTCCTGGACAACCTGTTTGGCGGTGTAAAAGGTGTTTTTTGCCTTGGTGCCACACATATCCCGGAACGTGTTGATGAGGCAGGAAAAAAATACCAATGCACAGCTGAAGATGCCGCGTATGCAACGTTTGAACTGAAAGGAGGCATCATTGCACATTTTAACTCATCCTGGGTCACGCGGGTAAGACGGGATGATCTGCTGACCATCCATGTGGATGGTACAAAAGGATCCGCCGTAGCGGGTTTGAGGGATTGCTGGACCCAGCATTACGGAAATACTCCGCGGCCTGTCTGGAACCCCGATGTGGATCAACCCATCAACTTCTTTGAAGGATGGCTTAAAGTACCGGAACAGGAGGTTTTTGAAAATGCCTTCAAAGTGGAATGGGAGCTTTTCCTGAAGCATATTGTAAAAGGGGACCCTTTTCCCTGGAACCTGAAAGAAGGCGCCAGGGGTGTGCAACTGGCTGAAAAGGGACTGGAAAGCTGGGCAAAACGGACATGGGTCGAAATACCCGAGCTATGAGAAAGGTAGCACTGATCACAGGCGGATCCCGCGGTATAGGCCTTGGTATCGCCAGGGAACTTGTCCGGGCAGAGTTCGATGTGGCCATCAATGGTACGCGTGACGGAAGGGAAGTGGAAAGTGTTTTGAATGAATTGAGATCGGCCGGGGGCGATGCGTTTTATATCCGTGGTGATGTTTCAGACGGAAATGACCGCAAAAGGATTGCAGACCTGACACTGAAGCATTTCGGAATGATCCATGTGCTGGTGAATAATGCAGGCATTGCACCCCCCGAAAGAAAAGATATCCTGGATGCAACGGAGGAAAGTTTTGACAAGGTGCTGAACACGAATCTGAAAGGACCATATTTCCTCACTCAGATCATCGCAAACCGGATGATTGAAAAGAAAAAGGAACATCCTTTGGAATTTCAATGTATTATTAATATTTCTTCTGTTTCAGCGACTGTGGCTTCCGTAAACCGCGGTGAATACTGTATTTCAAAAGCAGGGATTGCAATGGCGACCAAATTATGGGCTGCACGGTTGGGGGAATTTGACATCCCGGTTTACGAAATCCGCCCGGGTGTTATCAGTACGGATATGACCGCTGCCGTACAGGAGAAATACGACAGGTTGTTCAGGGAAGGCCTGGCGGTCCAGTCCAGATGGGGTACGCCTGAAGATGTCGGGAGGGCAGTGGTTGCCCTGTCCGTTCAAGGTTTGCCCTACTCTACAGGACAGGTCATCATGGTGGATGGCGGTATGACAATACAAAGATTGTGAATTTGAAAATTTGAAAATTTGAGAATTTGAAAATTTGAAAATCTGAGAATTTGAAAATTGAGTCTGCTCCGTAAAGTAATAAAATGAAATATGCCACGAAGACCCCAAGGCACAAAGTTTTATATTCAGATCATATTCAATGGATTATAAATATATTTCTTAGTGTCTTTGTGCCTTTGTGGCAAAAAACATATTTTTCGGAGAGGACTCAAAATTTGAAAATTTGAAAATTAATTAATATGAAAGATATTCCGGTTATAGCCATATCCCGCAAAACACTGGCGGAAGCGTATGAAGCTGCCCTCGTTGCAGTATATGAGCAGGGCACACGTTTTAAGACACAATATGACAAACCCGGTGATCCTGAAAGCATGGATTGCACCCTGAATTTAACCATACTTGAGCCTGAGGCTGATCCGATGATCCATATGGCCTTTCCGGGAGGAATTGATGACCTTAAGGAGTATGTTCTTGAACTGAAGGGATTCAAGGATCACTGGACCAAAAATATGAATGTAACCGACGATAACCGGTGGGAATATACGTATCATGGACGACTGAAAAACTACGGCATGTGGAAGGAACTGATTAATGGCAGTTCAAAGGAAACAGGTGAATTTAAGGTTGACCAGATACGGATCGTAATTGACAAGTTGTCGGGCCAGCCTTTTACCCGGCAGGCACAAATGATCACCTGGATGCCCAATATTGACAACAACTGTTACGACCCGCCCTGCCTTCAATCATTGTGGTACCGTATCCTGGAGGATGAAAACGGGATTTACTGGCTGAACTGTAACATCCGCTTCCGGAGCAATGATGCCTGGGGTGCGAATTTTATGAATATGTTCGGTTTTATCCAGTTCAACAAAGAGGTAATTGCTGCCGGGGTTGCAGAAAAGACAGGCCGCACGGTAAAACTGGGCCGGCTTAACTGGCAGGCGGATTCGTTCCATATTTATGGAAAGGATATCAGGCTCGCAAAGGAAAGACTTTTTGACCGGATGGCTGACATGAAGTTCGAGGAACGGACCATGAATTTTAACGATGAATTTATCAGGGAAATGTATGATCAGGCTGAAGAGCAGGTGCTGCGGAAGATCCGGGCGTATGATGAAACACATTGAGATATCGCACTTACAGTGCTCTGAATTATTGTGAGTTTTAATCTGGAATTTGTATTTGAAAAAAAAAGCCCTGTCAGGGCGTTCTCATTAGCACAGGGCATCGCCCTGTGTAACAAAGGAGTATGCTATATCCGAGCCCTGTAAGCGGCGTTATCAGATATTATGCGATAAGATGATTGATAAGGGAACTCTAGGCACGCTAGGCATTCAGGCCATATCTTGGAAATTTCTTCTACAATAATTCATCCCCTCCAGGGATGACCAGATGGTTGGTGGATATTTTTCTACAATAATATATCCCCTCCAGGGATGCCAGGTGTGATTAATAATTGCCAACTTTGGAACTCTTAGTACTCTAAGTACTTTAGGCACTCAAGACACTATTGATAGGACGTTGCCCGGATCTAATGATTACGCCCTTTCAGGGCTGTCAGGTATTATAATATTGATAAATTGGGAGTTAGGTGGTTATGCAGGCGTATTTCTCTCCAGGGCGTTGCCCCGGGCTATTGATATAGCACTTACAGTGCTCTGAATTAATGTGAGTTTTAATCTGGAATTTGTATTTGGAAACAAAAAAAGCCCTGATCAGCTTAAATGTAACATTTTAACGCATTTGATTTTTCGCTTCCTCAATGGAGGCAATCAGGTTTTCAATCGGAATATCCCCTTCAGCAGCATGAGAGGGAGCAAGAATATAACCTCCTCTTTTACCGAGCGCCAGGAGACTTTTTGTTTCCGATACCACCTCTTCTTTTGTACCGAACGGCAGGATCTTCTGAATGGATAATCCACCCCAGAAGGAAAGCTTATCATGGTATTGTTTCAAAAGAGATTTCACATCCATCACTTCCGGCTGGAATGGATTAAAACAATTCACGCCGATTTCCGAGAGATCATCGAAAAGTTCATCCACATCGCCGCAGGAATGGATAAATACAAATTTGTTCCTGTCCTTTATAGCCTTATATGTCCGCTTCAAATAGGGATAAATAAATTCCTTCCAGGATTCATATCCCATGATCAATCCCCTTTGCTGACCCCAGTCATCCCCCAGTTCAATTCCGTCGATGTCATAGGTAAATGCTTTTTCTATCTGTGCAATATTGTATTCCGTAATGGCACCCATCAATTCATGCACAAAACCGGGATTGATCAGGAAATCCATCAGCAGGTTCTCCATTCCGCGTAATGTCCAGGCTCTTTCAAAAAGCGAAAACCCAATAGCAAATAACCTGAACTTGTCATTATACTTCTGTAATTTGGCCGGGATATCCTCGAAATACCGGTTATCAAGCGGGTCCGGGAAGGAATAGCCCTTCAGGGTCGGCTCCGGAAGGACACATCCTGTTACATTCCCAATGTCCTTGTCAATCGACCGGTCCCATGTAACACCAAATACATCCTTATACATGTCATTGCCCAGGTATTCAAAGAAACCGATATCATTTCCCAGTTCAACGAGGTGATTTTGAAGATATTCCTCAAGATCATTTCCGTCAAGGTATTTTATCACTTTCTCGCGTGCCTCCACCGTAAATTTGAAATGCCATGGAACATATGGTATATCTTTGAACTGCAGAGCCCTTTTTACTATTTCTCGCTTATCCATGATGTATTAAAGATTTGATGTCATATACAGCTTCCGTATTTCAGTTTCCGGCCATATCCAAAATACGTTTTATGGCCGGATTCGGATTGATCAGTTCATTTACAGAATTGATGGTAATGGTTGGAATGCTTCCGGTATCCAGGTGCACTTGTATCCGGAGTTCCTCTTCCTTGTTTCCTCCGCTTAACTGGGAGTAACCAAAAGTCCTGCAAAGTTTGTCAAAGAGGATGCTGTTCAGCGGGCAGCCCCCGGTTCTTTCCAATCCCTCTATGGAGTTCTGCCAGCTTCTAAACAGGTGGGCCTGTGCAAAAGAAAGTCCCTGCATGGTTATTTCATTCCGTCCTTCGCCCCCTACCACCAGGCCTTTCCCAAGCCTTCCGATATGGGCGATCAGTTTTTTCATCCCTTCGGTCGATGTCATGTTTTCGACCAGGCAGTTGTGCAGGTTTTGGGTAACCAGGGTGACATCAATAAACACGCTGTCCAGGCTGAGCTCGTTTGCAGCCTTCAGAATGTTCTCACCCAGTATGCTCCGCCAGATGCTTAATCCGGGATGCACTTTGATCATCACGTTTTTGTCGCGGTGATGATTCCTGTTTTCATTTGATTCAGGAACCCCGATCGCTTTCCCGTCAACCCAGCTCCATCCCAGCAAGTGCTTTGACTCAATATCCCTGTATTGGAAATCCCGTATAAGCGAATACACCGGATGCGTCGGATCCATATCAATTGAATTGCAGTGGGGCATGACATGAAAGCCCATTTTCAGGCATTTTGCAACAAACTTCCTGGCATCTTCACTTGGAACATAATCCGGATAATTCTGGTCGTAAATGTCAGTTCTCCAGTCGGGATAGTGCAGGAGCACTTTTGAAGGCGTAATCTTTTTAGCCAGTGTATCTAGAATATCCGGGTCACCCGGGCACCATGAGATGGCAAACTTAACATCATGGATCCAGGGTTTTCGCATTTCTTCCTCTCTCTTCAGGTCAAAAACATTCCACAGCCATTCGCGGTATTTGATCGCCGGCACCTGCCAGTCGCCCTCATAAACATTGATACGCCAGCTCAGGTTTCCGGCAGATAAATTGTTGTCGAGGGGTCCATATGCTTCTGTATCCAATCCCAGCATAAAGGGATCAGTTTTGGAACCTGTTTTGAGGGCTTTGTATTTGTATGCTATATCACGTGTATGAATCCAAAAACCGCCCTTTGAAGATTGCAGGATCGCCAATCCTGCTTCCCACCAGAAGGGCCAGATCCAGCGAAAGTCCCTGATTAAAGGATCATCCAGCTTAAGTTTAATTCCCTGGAAAAACGGTGCTACCAGATCCAGTTCTTTTTTTATGCCGGGAATGTTCCACCGGCATGCAAATACTTCGGGACGTGATGAATAGGCAGAAGGTTCTATGATGATATCGCCTGTAGCGTCATCCGAGGATACACTGATTACACCATCGCCATTCCAGCTGTGAAATACAATATCAGCCTGATGATCCGAAACCTGGAGAAGGCTGATGCTGCCATAATTTTTTTCGTTTATGTCAACCGTTTCAGATTTCGGATATAAAAGCTGGAGGGCAGTATATTCTGATTTATTAAAATCGTTAATGAATTCCTCGCCGCTTTGCTTGCTCTTTAAGGAGATGAGAAACCCATTGCTGATAATGGCTTTGAGTGTGGATGTATCAATAAATACCTGGCCATCTGTGACCCGGACTGATGAAACCTGTGATTCCGCACTGTGTTTTACAGAAGCCATGCCGGCCATCACCGGTGAACCTGTTACAGGAAGGATCGGACCCAGAAGTGCTGCTCGGCCTGCACTCTTAATGAAGTTTCTTCGTTTCATTTGAAAATTAATAACAATTTGGAATTCAATTAAATTCAATGAATAACTTGTAAGCTGCCTATGTTATATTAAACATGATTGTTGTCACTGAAAAAGACCTCTGCATAGCTTGAACCATATCCTCTCCGAGGAAATGAAATATCCTGCATTATTTTATACTACAATACCTAAACCCGCTCCGCGGTAAAATCAAAATTTCTTCTTCAACAACAATGCCTTGCCCAGGGGGCATATGGTATTGTAGAATATTGTTAAAATGCATCGTTATTTACCTCGGAGAGCCTGCCTGCCGTCAGGCAGGGTTATGGTATCTCTTTTTTCACTGTATATATGCATCATGTTATTCAATTTGGGGCAATAATGATATGTACTGAGGGACTACTAAGATATGAATAATACAAAATAAGGTTTTACAGATCAATAAATTGTTTATGCTAAAATGTTATTTGATTTTTTTATATCGCAATGCTGCCTCCAGAAAATAATAATCGGCGTAAACCAATGGTTTGTCAATTTCCGCCCCATGAGGAATGCTTCCGACACTGTGATTCAGGATGAAATATTTGTCACCCGGAGATTCCATATAGGCCGGTTCAGCCAGGCTACGGAGTATCCTGGTTGCGGCGGCGTTATATTCATTTGCTTTTGTTTCGGAGTAACCTGCCAGTTCAAACAGGGCTGAACTTAAAATGCTGGCTGCCGAGGCATCCCGGTAGGTCAGGGGGAGTGCAGAATGATCGTGTTTCCATTCGGGCGTCAGTCCCTGATCCAATGCATTATAGTCCCAGTATGGAACCCCGTCTTCCGGTAAATTAGGCTGATGGAGCAGATAATCGGCGACATTTTCAGCCAGTTGGAGATATTGGGGATCTTTTGTATACCTGTAACAAATAATCAATCCATACAATCCCCAGGATTGTCCCCTTGACCAGGATGATTCATCAGTAAATCCCTGGCAGGTTGCTTTATCCAGAACAGCCCCGGTTATGGTATCATAATCCACCACATGGTAACTTGAAAAATCAGGCTTGTAGTGGTTTTTAATTGTAGTCTGGGCATGTTGAATAGCTATCTCCTCATATCTTTTATTTCCGCTCAGCCTGGTAGCTTCGAACAGCAATTCCAGGTTCATCATATTATCGATTATAACAGGGAAAAACCATTCCACACTGTCGTTCCAGGCTTTCCGGTAATTCCACGACTTTATGCTTTTGGTAACCGGATTATACCGTTTGCATAATGATTCTGCAGACTGTATCAGAACTTTTTTATAGGCTTCATTACCCGTAAGCCGAAGGCCATTGCCATAACTGCAGTTCATCATAAAACCCAAATCGTGATTTCCGCTCCAGTATTGGATCGTATCCAGGGCTTCCGTCCATTTTACAGCTTCATTTTTCCATTTGGCATCTCCTGTAATTTCATACATATACCATAAATTACCTGCAAAAAAGCCGCTGGTCCAGTCATAGATATCAGTGCTGACCAAATCCCCGTTTTCAGTGACAGTCCTGGGAAACCGGCTTAAATCGTTTGAAACTGAAAGCGTATTGTTTAACTGGCCTGCGATGAATTTTTCCTGGTCGCGGGTCAGAACTGAATTGGTTTTGCCACAAGACAGGATGACAACTGAAAGAATTATAAAAATTCCTGATCTGAGAGAATAAGTCATTTGCATAATTTTGTTCATTTGTGTGAAAAATAAGAATTAGTTCAGGCTCTTAAAATACTCAATATAAGACTTTAATTTTTCAAGGTAGCCTTCCATATCAAGTAATTGTTCATCATAAATCAGGAATGACATGTCGGGCCGGCGGAATCCAAAATGCCTGGCCCTGTCCTGTTGCCAGAAGTAAGTTTTGTCAGGGGTTGACATGCCGCGCGGGAGCCTGGTTTCCTGGTATGTTATGACAAGTTTGGTAAATATGCTGTCCCTTCTTTTCAGGTTGATTTCGACAATATCCCGGGCTTTCAGCAAATAATTGAGCGACACGTTATAATCCACGAACCGGTTAACATGAGCGTCCTTAATTGTATATTCCAGGTTTGAAAGATCCAGGTAAGTAAGGCAGGTATGCTTCACCAGATCCGCAGTTGTCCGGAATATTTCAAAATCATAAGCATTCCGGATACCTGTGCACTTATTGACATCAATGATCTGGATGGCCCTCTCCATTTTGGCCAGGATTTCCTGCGACTGCACTACCTTGTCCTTATACTGGGTATTCCAGAACGGATCATACTCAAGTGCATCCCCGCGCGGAAGATCCGGCAAATGGGTCTGCCCGATCTCGCCTAAATGCCATACATTGCGCTCCATGGTATTGGCAAAGTAATAGGCACCTTCATTCAAAAGTTTGAAAAGTTCATCCATATCCGTGACATAATTCCCATAGTAGGATGCAAAAAACGATTCCCTGAATTCATCCAGTGTCGGCTTGCTGCCATTCCACGACCAGGTTGCGGCATTGATAAAATGCATCATCCACATCTGGTTATGAAGATCGTCATCATCCCATGCTGCGCTGATCATACCTTTAAATAATCCGGACCCGGCTGCCTGTGATAAAAACTGTTTTGATTTTTCCAGGCTTCCCACTTGAATTTCTCCTTCTTCGCTTATCTCAAAGTTATAGGGAACCATTATGGGCGCAACGCCAGGATTGGGATCATAAACAAATACCTGGTAACCAAGGGCTATTGCATCTTTGGAATGTGAATATCCTGGTGTTGTATAATTGTAATGCTCCCTGAAAACTAACCCCTTCGCAGGTTCAATTTCTTTCGCATCCGGATCATTGGTTTTCCATCCCATTGGCGATTGCCATACCATCACCTTCCTTCCTTTTGTTACCAGGTACTTTGCCGATTTATTTATAAACATCTGTAAGAGACTATTTTTACCCGATATTTCTGCTTGGATCCTGCATTGCTTGCAAACACCCAATTCGTAAGTTTCATCCGTACCAATATGAATATATTCTGAGCCCGGAGTGGCTTTTATGGCATCTTTCCACAGATCAAACAGAATTGCATAGCTATCAGCTTTTAAAGGACAGAATTCCCAGTTTGACGCATCAATCTCTCTTAGAGACTTAAAATGAGGCCATTTCAATATATAACTGGCATGTCCCAGTCCTTGAACAAGCGGTACAATTTGAATATGAAATTGCCTTGCATAAAGGGTAAGTTCCTGCATTTCCTTCATTGTAAAGGCACCGGGGGCTCCGATTTCGGGATGGCTAGGGTATTCGAATTTATCCTCCCATTCCCATACCAGCATATTGACTTTGTACCGCGAGAGATCTTTGATAAAGCTTTTCACATATTCGGATTTGTCCTGGTGATGTTTGGTATCATAATGTATTGCCCTTTCATCTATATCAGGCCAGTCTGTAATGATTAAGCCCGGGATTTTGAAATGCCCGGCTATTTTAAATATGAGTTGCTTCAGGGTTTGTGTGCCATAAAATAATCCTGCTTCTGAACGAGCTCTGATAATAAGTCCATTTTTATCGGAAATGATCTGATATCCTTGCTCATGCATATTTTTTGAGGCCTGAAGATGTGTCAGCCGCAAAAAGGGAACTGAACTTCTGCTTCCAATTTCTGCCACTATATTCAATTCATTTTTAAGGTCTAGTATAAGCTGTTTTGTAGTAAATATATCAGCTGAAGTAGGATTGTTATCCAATACCAGGGTTAATTTCCCATTGATAATGAAATCAGAATTTCGTTTTTCTATTTTTTGTGGATAGGGAATTACGTGTAGCTGAAGTGAAGATAATTCATCACAGCAGGCCTGCCGGGCTGCAGAAAGAAGAATCAGAATCAGGAAGGAAATCAAATTATTATTCATAAATGTTTAGGTGACTTCAAAGAAATCTGCACGGCTTCTTAATTCATGCTGTTTTTTTTAAAATAATCAATATAAGACTTTAATTTTTCAAGGTAGCCTTCCATATCAAGCAATTGTTCATCATAAATCAGGAATGACATGTCGGGCCGGCGGAATCCAAAATGCCTGGCCCTGTCCTGTTGCCAGAAAAAGGTTTCTTCAGTGGTCGACATACCCCTGGGGAGCCTGGTTTCCTGATAGGTAATGACGAGGTCGGTAAATATGCTGTCCCGTCTTCTGAGGCTGCTTTCAATGATTTTTTGAGCTTTCAGTAAATGTTCGAGGGTAATGTTATAATCCACGAAACGGTTCACATGCGCATCCTTAACAGCATATTCGAGGCCGGAGAGGTCAAGATAAGTAAGGCAGGTGTGTTTCACCATTTCAGCAGTTGTACGGAATATTTCAAAATCATAGGCATTTCGGAGTCCTGCTTTTTTATTGGCGGCAATGATTTGCATCGCCTTATCCATTTTGGGCAGCATTTCCTGCGACTGTAATACCTTGTCCTTGTATTCGGTATTCCAGAAAGGGTCATATTCAAGTGCGTCACCCCTTGGCAAGTCGGGCAGATGAGTCTGGCCGATCTCGCCATAGTGCCATACATTGCGTTCAAATGTACCGGCAAAATAGTAAGCGCCCTCATTCAGCAGTGTGAAAAGTTCGTCCATATTTTGGGCCGTAGTGCCATAGTAGGAACCAAAAAAAGATTCCCTGAATTCATCCAGCGTAGGTTGGCTTCCATTCCATGACCAGGTTGCCGCATTGATAAAATGCATTATCCACATCTGGTTATGCAGACCATCATCATCCCAGGAGGTGCAGATCATACCGTCGTACGCTCCGGACCTGGCAGCATTAGACAGAAAACTCCAGGATTTTTGGAGGCTTCCTGTCCTTTTTTCCCCGCCTTCCCCTTTTTCAAAAACATAGGGTACCATCATCGGAACAACACCGGGATTGGGATCATAGGCCAATACTTCAAAGCCAAGTGCTTTAGCTTCTTTGGCATAGGTAAGTCCGGGGGTTTCATAGTCATAACTTTCAGTGAAAACAAGTCCAGTTACCGGTTCAATCCCTTTTGCGGGGGAATCACTCATTTTCCAGCCCATTGGAGTCTCCCAGGCCATCACCTTCCTGCCTTCGGTTTTGAGATACTCGGCTGAACGGTTGATAAACAACTGATAAAGGCCACTTTTGCCTATTTCGCCGGCTTTGGCGCTGCAATTCGTACAGGCTCCCAGTTCGTAGGTTTCATCCGATCCGATATGAATATATTCTGATCCGGGAGTTGCATCCATGGCATCCTTCCATAGATCGAAGAGCAGGTTGTAGCTGCCCTCTTTTAAGGGGCAGAATTCCCAGTTGGATGCTGCAATCTCCCGCAAATCTTTATACTGTGGCCATTTCAGAATGAAACTGACATGTCCCAGGCCCTGCACCAGGGGTACGATTTGTATGTGAAACTGCTTTGCATACCGAGTAAACTCCTGCATTTCCTGAATAGAAAAGGCACCGGGAGCTCCTATTTCGGGATGACTGGGGTAGTCGAATTTGTCCTCCCACTCCCATACCAGCATGTTAACCTTATACCGTGAAAGATCTTTAATGAAACTTTTTACATACGAAGTCTTGTCCTGATGATGTTTGGTATCATAATGAATTGCTCGCATAGGCATATCCGGCCAGTCGGATATTTTCATGCCAGGCACCCTGTTACCATCGGCCGATTTTTTGATAAGCTGGAGCAAAGTTTGTGAGCCGTAAAATAACCCGGCATCACCCCCGGCCCTGATGACCAGTTCCCTAGCTGCCGTGCTGATCTGGTAACCCTGTGGGTTCATTGATTTGGGAACCTGATGGTGAGTTAAAACAATACAGGGGTAATCGCCTTTTTTGCCTATTTTCGCCATGATGTTCCAGTTTTTTAGCAGATCCTCAATCAATTCGTCAGCAGCAAACTGGTCCGAAACGGAGCTTCTCCTATCCAGTACAAGGGTTAATTCATTCCCGAAAACGAAATCAGTGCCCCCGGTTTGAACCTGCTGCGGATAGGGGATAACGTGTAATCCAAGCTGTGATAATTCACTGCCTGACAGTTGCACTGCCATAAGCAGAAAGCCCAGGCAGAATGCAAACCGATTCCTGGTGTTTAATGTCTTTATTGTCATTTTATGTGATTTATCAAGGGGTTAACAACTTTCAGCTTTTCGGAAACCAGTGCAGTGACTGCATTGGTGGCTGCCGGAAACACTTTCCTTAAATCGATCTCATTTTCATGCGCCAGTTTTTCACGCAAGGTGCTCACAAAAATATTTTTTATTTCCGTTGCAAGGTTTATTTTGCAAATTCCTCGTTCGATAGCTTTTTCAAGCGCCGGGTGAGGAATTCCCGAACCTCCATGTAATACCAGGGCGGCATCCGTCATTTCGTGAATCATGGAGAGCCGCTCAAGATCAAGCTTTGGCGCGTGTTTATAAAATCCGTGTGCTGTTCCGATGGCCACTGCCAAAGCATCCACGCCGGTTTCCTTGACAAATATCCTGGCCTCTTCAGGATCCGTAAATCCTTCTTTTTCAGTTGACTGGCCAAGTTTCGCAACATAACCAAGTTCTGCTTCAACGCAGGCACCATACCCGGATGCAAGTTCCACTACTTTTCGGGTAATGGCAATGTTTTCCAAGAATGATTTCTCGCTCGCATCGATCATTACGGAATCAAAACCCATATCAAGACATTTTGCAGCCAGATCATAGGAATCTCCATGATCAAGATGGATCCAGGCTTCAATTCCATGAAGCTCAATTGCGGCCTTTGCCATCCGGAAAGCAACCACAAGGCCCATGTATTCGATGGAACTGCGTGTAAGTTGAAGAATGACAGGGCTGTTATATAGAGATGCTGCCTTAATGATACCCTGCAGGGTCTCAAAATTATAAAAGTTGGTAGCAAGCAGGGCACATGGCTTTTGGCGCAAATCTTTTAGCTTATCCTGCAATTTCATTTCCCTGGTGAATCCGGTTATGGAAGTAAAGGTAAGTCATTCATTCAATTGTTTAGCCCATATTCATTCCACAGGCCCGGGAATATATTCCCGCCACCGTACGGATATGGTCGTGCAGCAGATCTTCCGGATCGGTTGTTATGACGCCTCCACATGCATTGTAAAACTGTTCAGGCATAAACTGACTTAGCAGGGACAGGGAAGGTTTATGTTTTCTAAGGTTATTGAAAAGCCTGTTTTTGGATTTCAGGAGCTCCGGAACAGTCCAGTAGTATCTTGACCGGTCAGAAAAACTGAATTTTCTTTTGAATTTCAGCTGATCTTCGTTCCCCTGATAATATTTTTTCCAGTGACCGGGATTTTGCATCATAGCCTTTTCAAGCCCATCGGCCAGGCAGGAAAGCTCAGGATGATGCCTGCCCAGGATCTCCTGTTCCATAGCTTCGAGGGCAAACAGCGCTTCACGTAAAGCAAATGTAAGCCAGGGACCTACCTTAAGAATACAAAAATGATCTTCAACCAGCGCTTTTAGGGATGTTTCTGTCTGGTAATCAGTGGAATGTGCCTCATAAACCAGGTTCTTGTATTGTAATATTTTGTTGCTGAGGATGTTTGCTTTATCCCGCCGGTAGCCAAAAACCTGATCGTCACCAAATTCTACTCCAGGTTGTACCACAAGCCCTGCCACACGCTCCCACGCGTCTCCAAGACTGGCGTCAAGAAAGAACTTTTTCGTGACTTCCAGCGTGTTGACGGCATCTTCAGGTGCAGTGGGTCTCACAAATTCTTCCTTTTCTTTGGTCCCTCCCGGCACAGGGACTTCGGTGCCAATGATATAAATAAGCCTGGGAACCGGATCAATATGCTTTTTCCAGGTATTTTCAGCGACCTGGCACAGTCTTACTGTTCTGGCTGCAACAATTTCATCGGGCAGATTCCCGGAACGGTCGCCCTGATCATCAGCGCAAAACATGCTTGCGTCGAGATGAATCTTGATATAGCCTGCTTTCACGTAAGCTTCGATCAATCCTTCAGCCCTGCTCAATGCTTCCTCTGCCGGCAACGCCTGCCATGCATTGGGCCCTAGGTGATCGCCGCCCAATAATAACCGGTATCCCGGAAATCCTTTTTTATCTGCAATGGCATTCACATAAGCAACAAAATCAGCGGGTTTCATACCCGTGTATCCTCCGAACTGGTCAACCTGGTTCGATGTGGACTCTATCAGCAGAATGGAATTGTCCTTCAGGGCCTGGCCAAAGCATGCCTCCAATACATCAGGATGGGCAGAGCATATTGAATATATCCCTTTTGCAGTGCCCGTCCTGTTATGAGCGATGCAAGAAAGTAATCTGTCTCTGGCGGAAATCATATGCCTTTATCAGGGATGCTTATCCAATTAAAACCTATTTTCTCCTTTTCCATTAATATTTACGGCAGAACCTTCTGATTCACCGGGCGCACCGGAATATATTTTCACCCCCTGTACAACACGGGTTATTGAGCCGCTGTTGGAGGGAGAATCAGGCGAAAGGCCGAGGCTCATCGATTTGAAAAATCCAATGATCTGGGCAGGAAGAACATAAAAGACGGATAGGAATTCTTCCGGAATTCCAGCAGTACCTCTGGGAAATATTATGGGCAGATCAATTGACAATTCCCTGGCGTCAAAATCGTTGCCGATTCCAATGGATCGGACACTGGCAGAAGTTTCATTGATGGACCGGATCAGGTCGGTTTCATATTTATTAACATGCGGATTGTTTGACATAAGGTAGGTCATAACTGTATCGCTCTTTACCACAGCCCGGGGTCCATGCCTGAATCCAAGGAACGAATCGAATGTGCAGACTACATTCCCGTCCGACAGTTCCTGTACCTTCAGGTGCGATTCATGAGCGGTACCGAACAAAGGTCCTGAACCCAAAAATACCATTCTCCTGAAATCGGAGTCGGCCAGCTTTTTCAGGCCGGGGACGCAGCTGTTGAGGATAAACTGCCCGCAGTCACGCACCTGCTGTATCATGGGCAGCATCGATTCTGTCTGGTCGATGTTGAGTATCAGCAAGCCTGCCAGCAGCATGCAAGTGAATGAACTCGTCATGGCGAGTGATTTGTCGTTTGTTTCTTCCGGAAGCAGAAAAACATAGGAATTCTTCCCGGTTGATCTCAGGGCCAATTCACCATCCTTGTTACAGGTTATGTTTAATTTGTACAGATCACTGCAATATTTGTCAGCCAATTCAACTGTGGCAAGACTTTCCGGACTGTCACCCGATCGGGCAAATGAAATGAGCAGGGTAGGTTTTGAACACATGAAGTAATCACCGGGATGGGTTATGATTTCTGTTGTTCCGATGGCACGGGTATATACCCCCCATTTTTTCTGAAACGGCCCCAATAATGCCTCCCCTATAAAGGCAGAAGTTCCTGCTCCTGTAAGAATAACATAGGGACAATCCTGCGCCAGGAATTTGCTCAGAAAGGCTGAAATGGCTTTTTTTTCCTTCACCAGTTTGGTATAGGTATCCAGCCACAGGTCTGGTTGACTGCAAATTTCCCTGGCTGTGAAATACCCCCCCCTGGCTTTGAGGTCATCAGTTTCACAATTTAAATACTCCATTACAATACTTTTTATTTCAAACCAAATATAATTAATTTCATTTGCTTTCCAAAACAAAAAATAGAAGTTTCAGAATGTTATTAATATTTGTTGTTTCGACAATTATTTACTGTTCATAAGGCACTCCATGATTGTTATTTTCTGTTTTGCGTAAGTCCCGGCCAATCGTCTGTACGAAAGGGAGATGCAGGCAAACAGACCTCTGAGCCGGACTTATTATACAGATTGCATCCGCCGGGATTATTGGCCCAGGCATATCTTACAGCCACAGGTTCGGAAACATCATCATTCCATACGACTACTTCATCGTTTTCAATTCGGGCATGAGCCCTGACAAATTTCCTGTCGGTTCCGGCGATGGTAAATCCCCGGAGATCTCCTGATCCCCTGGCAACCAGTCCGTCTGCCACAGCACAAAAACTAAGCCTGCATTGGCCGGAATTTATGTACATGGATTTGAACACCGGACCCGATCCTGTGATATTTTCGTTGTATACCAGCGTGGCGGCGGCGAGCGAAAGGCGCCTGCCTATTTCCTGTTTGTTTCCGGGATGAATATCCACCGAATCTCCAATATCAATTGATGTCACCATTGCCGTATTATGCTTTGAGAGGGCCATGGATTGGGCTTCGCGTAATTCCGGAAATACCTGGGGCTCAAAATGATAATTTGCCAGTTGAACAAAAAGGAAAGGGAAATCACCCTGTTGCCATTTTTTTCGCCACTGTGTGATCATTGCAGCAAAAAGAGAACGATATTGATATGCCCTGTAGGCATTGGATTCACCCTGGTACCAGGCTACACCCCGGATTCCAAAGGGTATCAGGGGGGCGATGATCCCGTTATAAAGCACGGATGGCTGGTTGAAATACAGCGGACTTGTGATGCTTTTCTTACCGGCGTTTTCAACTTCTTTTAGAAATCCCTTATATTCCTCGGCAAGCCATTCTTCATCGTTGTTATAATCGGGCCAGTTCTTGAGGATCACTGCAAGTTCCGGATCATGTTCAAGTGTATCCTGCGGCGTCCAGGCTTCCGCCGTGGTCCCGCCCCATGATGCATGGATAAGCCCGACGGGAACATTCAACATTTTATACAGATTTAATGCAAAAAAATAACCTGCTCCGGTAAAATGCCGCACTGATGTTGTGTTGCAGACTTCCCAGCAATTCAACCAGCTTGCTTTCGGATTATCCACGGGGGAAACATCTTCAAGCGGTTGTAAGGATTTGGCACGTTTTACCTGAAAATGCCTGATCATAGGATGGTCAGCCGCCGATATTTCATTTCCGGCATTCAGGCAGTTCTCCACTTCCATGGCCATGTTCGATTGCCCGGAACAGACCCATACCTCTCCTACCAGGACATTTTTGATAACCAGGTGGTTCACGCCGGATATTTTCATCTCGAATGGACCCCCGGCATCGAGCGGACCGAGGTACAATTTCCATTTTCCTTCAGTATCGGCTGTTGTTTCAGATAAATGTGAGCCAAGCTCAGCCGTAACTTTTTCTCCGGGATCAGCCCGTCCCCATACCGGAACACGCATATTACGCTGAAGAACCATATTGTCACTGAACAACCGGGGAAGGACGACGGCTGCTTTTGCCAGGCTCAGAGCAAACCAAAAAAAAACAAACAGCACCTGGATTCTTTTCATGTAAAGTTATTTCTTTCCGGCATTTGGACCATAATCAACATCCCTCACGGCTTCAAGCTGCTTTTCCCGGTCTCCTGTCGTAAGGTGAACATTCCTGTATTTCTGGAGGATCGGCGGATTGGGATCAGTCAGCATTTTAAAGATTTCCGGTCTTCGTGACTTCATCATCATTGCCCTGGTATTATTGGTCCCGTTAATAGTCTCCCACCATTTGCTGTCACTGGTTCTTTCCATGGAGAAGTCGATGTCGGCCACAATCACCGTATTTTCCTTGCCTATGGCCTCTGCCACCACATTTCCCTCAAAATCAATAATACCATTTCCATCCTTTCCCAAAACCACCGGCGCAATATAAACCGAATTATCCCTTGCCCGGGTGACGAACATGGGAGCAGTTTCCAGGCTCTGGCCGGGCTTATTGTCCGTTGCCATGGTCGGATTGAAAATAATGTCAGCACCATTCAATGCATAGATTGTGGATATCTCCGGATAGGATATTTCCCAGCATGTGGCAATGGCAATAGTTGCAAAATCAGTATGGAAAACATCATATTTATCCCCTGTTGATACCAGCCATGTTTCCAGGATCGGCAAAATGGTTTTTCGGTGCTTTCCCATGATCTTTCCTTCACGATCAAAGATGACAGCTGTATTAAATACTTTATCCCCTGACGATTCGTAAATCGGAGCGACAATGTACATTTTGTATTTCCTTGCAATGGCTGCAAGACGGTCTGTCAATTCGCCCGGCACGGAAACCGCAAGTGAATTGAAAAGGATCTTCCCTGTTTCCGGATCCTTGCTGTTCAGGTAAAGGCCATAGGAACCGATATGCTGCATGTCTTCCGGACCGCAGACCAGGTCTGCCCCGGCCTGACCGGCTTTATCCATCAGCCCCAGGAGGTTATCCAGATGCGCCATCATCTGGGGCCGGACTTTTGAAGGGTCATAATCTCCCATAAACGGATCCTGGTTTGGTAAGCCCGATGCCTGAATTACAGCTATCCTTGCCCTTTTGTTTTGCTGGCACTGTATATCCTGGACAGCCTGGGTTAGAGAAAGGATAACAATGGTAACTTTAAGAATGCCTTTCATTTCTACAATAGTTTTAAACTATTTAAACGTTAGGAAAATAATCTTACGAAAGATTAACTATGAATAATTGTTGTAATTTATTATTTTAGTCATATAATTTCGCAAATATAACGAAAAGAGAAAAGAATAGCAAGGAATTAGACATGACATATAATATTCAATGCGTATTTAATAGCTATCATGATGGTGAATTCGGGTTACCAGGTTATATCCCTGGTTGTGACTTTGGTTTTAAGTGAAGCGTGTCATAACGAAAGTACAGACAATAACGGTGAAAAGCCGGAAATTCCGCATATCGGTTTTGTCGGTATGAACGAGGAACAACCCCAGGAAAAGGATAAAGCCTGCATTTGGTATGATGATTTTGATGAGGTGAAATCCTATCTTGAATCCGGGGGAACCATTGATTACAATGAGTCCTACGGCACGCAGGGCGGTTCCATGAGGGCCGGATTTACAAAGGGAGATATCAGCGGTGAGGGTAACCGGAAACTCGCATTCGGAGATTTTCCCGGTGGTCAGAATGTTGTATCCCCCGGAAAACAGTTTGATGAAATATTCTGGCGTATATATGTCAAGCATGAGTATGGCTGGAAAGGTGCACCGGCAAAAATATCACGTGCCACAAGCATCGTTTCCCCGGAATGGAAGCAGGCCATGATTGCCCATGTCTGGAGCGGGGATGGAAATTCCCTGACACTTGATCCGGCCAGCGGGGTGAAGGGACAGACTGACAGCATTAAAACAAAAGGATACAATGATTTCGGGAATCTTACATGGTTGGGCAATAAGCCATGTTCCGATTTCCAGATCTCTGCCACGGAGGAATCAGGTTATTGGGTTTCCGTTGAGGCTTATGCAAAATTAAATACTCCGGGCAAAAGTGACGGTGTCAACAGGCTTTGGATTGACGGGCGTCTGGAAGCTGAGCGGACAAATCTGAATTTCAGGGGAAGTTATACCCGGCATGGCATAAATGCCGTATTTCTTGAATCGTACTGGAACGAAGGAGCGCCAAAAACCGAAAGCCGGTGGTATGATAATTTTGTAGTTTCCACAAACAGGATCGGTCCTGTGTCCTGTCCGCAAAATCCTGTTCTGTACAGGACGCATTATCATGGTCCGGGAAGCCTTGATACATGGGAGGTTGAACTGGCAAATGATTACTCAGGAAATGATATAGTGTTCAAGTCCGGCAGGTTGAGTTCAGCGGCCCAGGTAGTTATTAGCACCGGCAACGGTAAATTCACCGGATCCCTTGGTGACAGAATTGGTCTGATGACCGGAGAAATCTACTACTGCCGAATACGACAGAAAAGTACCAACGGCAGCTGGTCAGAATGGAGCAGGTGGCATCAGCCGTTCAGGGTCGAATGAGGTTATTCGGCCATCAGATAAACTGCGATCAGGGCTATGACAATTCCGGTAATGATCACTGGATTGGGCCAAACAGCATACATGATTAGGGACAGCATCACGGTAATAATGGGTGCAACGGCATTGGTAAGGGGTGCAACGATGATCACTTTTCCAAATCGGATTGCATAAACCAGGGTCAGCGCACCGATCGAATTCAGGATCGAAACAAGAGCGGCCAGATACGGCCCCCTGAATCCCCAGTTGATCGGCTGGCTCATGTCTGTCATCAGCCAGGCAATGGGAGCAACCATTAATCCTGTGACCATCATATAGAAGAAAATACTCTCGGCCTTCATATGATTATTGGCTTTCTTCATATAAAATGCCTGGATTCCCCAGGCAAGAAATACAAGAAGGGACAATACAAACCACAGGTATCCTTTGATGGCATTGCTGTCAGGCTTCTGAAAAGACATCAGAACAATGGCGATCAGTGCAATGGAAATGCCCACCCAGTGTTTCCGGGTAGTGCTTTCCTTCAGGAATATTACCGACAACAGGACGGTAATGGCAGGAGACAGGGAAACAATGGGAAAAACCAGGTAAGCCGGACCGACCAGCAAAGCCTTGAAAAGCGCGATCTGTCCTCCCGCGCCTGTAAGGCCGATGGTCATGCCGAAAAGTACGGATTTCAGATCGTAATCCAACTTCCATCGGATAATAGCAAGTCCAGCGAGCGCACAGGGTATCATGGTAAGGGACCATACTATATAAACCAGGGTAGGCGGAAAACCGGCTCTGCCCGGTAGTTCAATCAAGGCTCCCCAAATACCCCAGAATACGGTTGTGATAAGGGTATATAATAACCACGGTCGCTTAATCATGGAATCAATTTAAGAAAGTAAAAACTATGACTGACAGTTACAGGTTATGGCTATACAATTACCACTTCAACACCGCTTTTTTCCAACCGGTTAATATCTTCCTCCCGGATACCCGAATCGGTAATAACGACGTGCACACTGGATATGGGTTTGATAAAGGCGAAACGTCTTCTCAAAAATTTTCTGGAGTCGGTCACCACAATCACTTTTTTGGCCATGCCAATCATAATCTGGTTCAAATGGGCCTCTTCCGAATTGGGCGTAGACAAACCGTGCAAGGTGTCAAAACCATCCACCCCTAAAAACAATTTGTCACAGTAAAACTTCCCGAAATTTTCATCTGCCAGCACACCGACCAGGGATAAGGCCTTCTTTCGCAGTATTCCTCCGGGCATGAAAATACTGAAACCTTCATACTCAGAAAGAATAATGGCAATGTTCAGGGCATTGGTGATAATGGTAAGATTCTTGAATTGCTCCAGGTTCTTGGCTATTTCCGTTGTGGTGGTCCCGGAATCCAATACAATGGTATCACCTTCTTCAATTAACTTAACCGCGGCTTTCGCAATTTTTTGCTTTTCTTTCAGGAACTCTTTCTGTTTATCCGAAATTGACGGATCGATGCCCATCCTGTAATACTTCATCTTGATAGCTCCGCCCCTGGCCCGGATCAACATGTTTTGCTTTTCAAGATGCGAAAGATCGTTCCTGATTGTAACTTCACTGATTTTAAACATTTTGCTTAATTCGCTAACAGTGACCTGTCCTTTTGTCTCAAGTTCTTCCAGTATCCTGGCTCTTCTCGAAACTGTTGATTTATTGGAAGACCGATCCATTCGTATTGATAATTTTTATTGTAACTGGTTAATTAACTTATACTTTTCGCCGTCAAGGTAAGAAAAAATAATATTCCGTGATGAAAAAATAAGTAAATATTTATTCTTAAGAGGTATCCATAAGGTAATTGTTCGCTTACGTAACCTTATTAAAATTAAGAAAAATCAGGGTATCAAATTGAAATTTACTTAAAAAAATAATATAGTAATCCTATCTTCCGTGAAATTTTTTAATTTTATCCTTTCGAAAGTCTAATGTTTTATTTCTGTTTATCTGTCCTATAACGTAAGTTTAAACCCAAAAAAACCAGCCATGGATTCCAGAAGAACTTTTATTGGAAAAATCACAAAGGGTGCCGCCTTTTCATCTCTTGCCCTGACTTCCCTCGCAAATGATTGGACGCAGGCCGGGACAGGCAGGCAAAACCAGGTTCCGTCACTGATCCGTATCGGGATCATCGGTGCAGAAAATTCGCATACCATCGGATATGGCCAATTGTTCAACACGGAAAAAAAATTCCCCGGATTGGAAGTGCGATATGTTTGGGGCGAAACGGAGGAATTTGCGAGGAAGGCCATGAAGGATGGGAATATTCCTGAGATGGTAACGGATCCGCTTGATATGATGGGCAAAATCGACGCCCTTATCGTTGACCACCGCCATGGTAAATATCATCTGAAGGCCGCAGAACCATTTGTCAGAAAAGGGATCCCTACCTTTATTGATAAGCCGTTTTGCTACAGGGTGGCCGAAGGGAAGGAATTCCTGGAAATGGCCCGAAAGGTCGGAACACCTGTTTCATCCTACAGCTCCAATGCCATCAACAATACAACATTTGATATCCGGGATCAGATACCTTCCCTGGGGGAATTTACACATATCGTATGCAATGGGCCGGCTGACCTGGATTCGGAATATGGCGGAATTTTCTTTTATGGTATTCATATCGTGCAGCCGCTGATGTTGATTTTCGGTGAGGATATTCAAAAAGTTCGAATCACGCGAGCCGGAAAGTCATCCTCTGCGAGTCTGGTATTCGGAAACGGCCGGCTTGCAACGGTTATTTTCAGGAATCTTTCCTATGGCTGGCAAACCTTTGTTGAGACTAAAAACGGTATGGTTGAACTAAAGTCCAGGGTGCAGGAAGAAAATCCGGGACGGAATTATATTGAGATGGTCAATATGTTCCGCACCAGGAAGGAGCCTTACAGTCATCGAAGTATTCTGGGCCCCATTGCCGTTTTGGAAGCGCTGGAGAAATCTGCCGCCACTGATAACTGGGAAGAAGTGCCTTCCGTTGTATAAACAACTGGTTACGGTAATATTATCTTCCCGGATATGATAATTTTAGACAGCAGCGTTGGCAATTATATTATTTTAAACAAGAAGAAATACAGTTATTTTGCCGGCAACAATTACCTGGGCCTGGCTGATCATCCCCTTGTAAAGAAAGCTGCCTCGGAGTCAATTGAAAAATTCGGGATCAATTTTTCTGCATCCCGGCAAACCACCGGCACCTGCGGGATACACCTCGAGCTGGAAGAACAGCTCTCCTCCTTTAAAAACAAACCCGCCTCGGTGGTATTCGCCTCGGGATATCTCGGCAATTCCATATTGCTTCAGATCCTTAAAAACAGGTATACCGCGGTTTTTGCGGATGAATCTTCGCATCCGAGCATATTCGATGCGATTCCCCGTGAAATTAAGCAGGTATTAAAATACAATCATCTTTCCACCCTGCATCTGGAATCATTGCTCAGGAAAAACAGAAAGCAGAAACCCCTGATCATCACCGATGGAATATTTGCCCTCACCGGTGAAATCGCTCCCCTGGGTGAGATCTTTGCCGTTGCCCGGCAATACAATGCAATACTGATTGTGGACGATGCCCATTCAACAGGAATTCTGGGGGTTGACGGCCGGGGTACCCCGGAACATTTTCATATCGATTCAGTCGAAAATCTTTACTGTAATGAGACCATGAGCAAAGCGATCGGAGCCTATGGTGGTTTTATTTCAGGAAGTGCGGAACTGGTGGCTTCGGTACGTGAGCGGTCGGCAATTTATCAGGCTTCCACTGCCTTGCCCCCGCCACTTGTATCTGCTGGATCTGCGGCTTTGAAAATAATGCGTGAGCAGCCGGGATTGAGGATCAGATTGCTTGAAATAGCCAACGGCCTAAGGCAGGGCATTCTTGGCCTTGGATTTAATACCACTCCGGATAATACCCCAATTATTCCGGTATTATTCCGGACCCCCGAGCAAGCGGGGAAATTATCTGCCTTTCTGGAGAAAAACAATATTGTGGCTCCGTTCATAAAGTATCCGGTTAAATCGGATATGTTCATGGTCAGGATCACCGCATGTGCAAAACACACAGCGGAGCAGACCGGTGCTTTGCTTGAAATGCTAAAAAAATGGAGGGAAAAAAATGGAACCGATCAGGATTAAAAAAGTATTTCTGGAACCTGTAAATATCCCATTGGATGAACCTTTTACAATCGCCACCGGTACCAAACACAATATTGAAAATGTTCTGGTCATCGTGGAATTGGAAAACGGGATTGTGGGATATGGTGAAGCGGCTCCCCTGGAACCGATAAATGGTGAGAACCAGGCTACGGTGATGGCTGCACTTGCAGGCTGCACGGAATATCTTACAGGCAAGGATGTCTCCCAATATAAAAGCATTTCGAGGCATCTGAAAAGCGTATTTTGGGCACAGGTAACAGCACGTTGCGCAGTTGAAATGGCGATGTTGGATGGCTTTGCCAAAACGCTGAATATTCCCCTGTATAAATTCTTTGGCGGTGCTTTAAACAAAATTGAAACGGATTATACGGTGGACATCGTACCCCGCGACACAGCGAAGGCAAATGCGGCTTCTCTGTCGGGGAAAGGATACAGGATATTGAAAACCAAGGTAGGTAAAAACCTTAAAACCGATATTGAACGGATTCTGGCTATAAAGGAAGGCGCCCCGGGTTGTGAAATTACTCTTGATGCAAATCAGGGTTATTCTCCTGCTGATGCCGTGTATTTTCTTGAAGAGCTGGCAAAAAACAATATCCGGCCTATCCTGTTTGAACAGCCCGTAACAAAATACGATCTGTCCGGAATGAAATTTGTAAAGGATCACACCTCAATACCCATTGCAGCTGACGAATCCGTATTCACCCCGGCTGATGCCATTCAGATTGTGAGAACAGGCTGTGCGGATGTTATAAATATTAAGCTGATGAAATCGGGTCTTGTTGAAGCGCTGGATATTGCAGCCATTGCCCGCAGTGCCAATATTAAGCTGATGATCGGATGCATGCTCGAAACCAGCCTGGGCCTGGGGTGTTCAGTACATTTTGCAGCAGGATTGGGAGGTTTTGACTATATTGACCTCGATCCCCACCTGAATCCGGCACGGGAACCCTTTGGAGGGGGGCCCGAATTCAGGGATCCGTACTATACCATTTCAGATGAATTGCCAGGAATCGGGGTGAACAGGAAGTAGAAAACGGACCGCCGCCATGTCATGAAATGTTTCCGGAACCACGTAGTGGTGACCTGTCTGCTGTGATCTCAAAGATCCTTTCTATCTGCTCAAGGGTCTTGCCTTTGGTTTCAGGTACATATTTCCAGAAAAAAATCGTGGCGATGATGCATATGCCGGCAAATGTGAAGAAGCCAACATGCATACCGAAAGTCGCCACATACCAGGGGAAAAGCCAGGCGGCCAAGGTATTTGTCAGCCAGTTGCTGAAGGTGGCGATGGACATTGCGCGGCCCCTCACCCGGTTGGGAAACACTTCCGGCGTTAACACCCAAATCACCGCGCAAATTGAAAATGCGATACAGGCAATATAGGTTCCTAATACAATTATGATCAGCTTTCCATCCGGGTTGCCCGACGAAAACAATATTCCAGCCATAAAAAGGGTGATCACTACCAGTGCCATTCCGCCGATCAGCAGAGGCCTTCTTCCCAACCTGTCAATGACAAGCATGGCCAGTATGGTGAATACAAGGTTAATAAATCCGAGAAAGATCTGAAATTGGAGGGCATTGCTAAATTGAATGCCAGCTTGTTCCAGGATTGAGGGTCCGTAGTAAATAACGGCATTCACTCCGGTTAACTGGCCAAATACGGATAATCCGATGCCTATTATCAAAGCTGTTCTTAGTCCCGGTTTAAATAATTCCCTGATGCTTCCCATTTTCTCCTTCAGGGATGCGCTGATCTCACTAAATTCCTGCCTGGCAATTTCAATTCCGCTTATTCTTTCAAGGATTTTAAAACCTTCATCATCCCTCTTTTTCCGGATCAGCCACCTGGGGCTTTCAGGAACTACAGTAAGCAACATAAGGAACAGGAAAGCAGGTATGATTTCCATGCCGAACATGGACCTCCAAACCTCGGTGATCAGGATCTTATGCAGGATTCCCGAAGGATCATAGGAACCTGCATGATTCACCGACCATATCTGCAGAAGCCAGTTTGAAAAATAGGCCAGGAGGATCCCGGTTACAATGGAAAATTGATAAAAGGCAACAAGCCGTCCCCTGATATGAGGGGGCGCGAATTCGGTGATATACAAAGGCGATAAAACGGATGCAATTCCGACCCCGATCCCGCAAACCAGCCGGGCGGCAATGAGCGAGCCGAAATTGGGCGGAATAGCGGATCCCACACCGGAAATAAGAAAGAGTATTCCGGCAAAGATCAACACCGGTTTTCTTCCATACCTGTCACCCAATCCACCTGAAAAGACTGCACCGGCTATACAGCCTACCAGGGCTGAACTGGTAAACCAGCCAACATCCAGTTTTGATAAGCCGAACTGGGTTTCCACCATGCTCACGGTTCCTGAAATAACTGCTGTGTCAAACCCGAAAAGCAATCCGCCCAGGGAGGCAACAAGGCATACGAGGGACAGGTACAGGATGCTGCCCTTATCTTTTACGCCGGAAATGTTTAATTGTATAGCCATCTATGAATTTGTAATATCCTGTTCAACGATTTTATTTATTTCCTGAATGCAAAACAGCAGGGCCCGGGGTACGTGAAAAAAGCCTTTATAATTGCCTCCTTTGCAGGTACTCGTTAAATGACCGGCGCGGTCACAGTATCCGAACCATTCGCCATGTTCCCGGTCGACAAAGTGAGTAAAACAGTATTGATGAATCCGTTCCAGCCAATCGATCCATTTTGGATCCCTGGTAATGCCATAGGCCAGGATAACCGCATATAAGGCCTCGGTATGCGGCCACCACAGTTTCATGCCTGATTCCAGCTGAAGCGTTGGTTTTCCCTCAATATCCATGAAATAATAAAGGCCATCGAAATCGGTATCCCAGCCATAATTAAGACTGCCTTCCAATATGTCAAGGGCAAGGTTCATCATTGCGTTATCCGGGACCAGCCTGATCATATGAAGGATAAACCAGGCAACCTCAATGGAATGTCCCGGATTGAAAATACGTCCTTCGGGCCAATGCCTTAAATTAATACCCGGAACAACGGAAACATTTTCAAGCAGGATATTCAGTCCGGAATCGTAATGCATACGACAACCGGCCATTGCTTTCCGGATGATATCCCTGTATCGCGGATCATCATCAATACGCGCCAGTTCCACGGCCATGCTTGCCAGAACCATAACGTTGGCCAGATTGCTCATGGGCGGCATTCCAGCCATGGAAGGTCTTCCCAGGAGAACGGGATCTTCAATCCAATCATTGATCTTCCAGAAAAGATCAATGGCATCGCTCCTGAAGGTTATATTGCCCGTGAGCTTAAAATACTCAAGGTATGCCAGCATTGCAAAGACTGCGCCATAGGGCTTCCTCTGATAAAACCATGGTTCACCTTCCGACGTCAGGGAAAAATAATAACGTCCCTGCGGGTCCCTTGCATGCTGCTGCAGGAATTCTATGCCCAGCCTAGCCATCTCAGGATAGGCGGTATTTTTTTCGTATTCATTAAATAGCCTTGAAAACATCCAGGCCGATCTTCCTACCAGCCACACGTATTTTTTGGTGTCATAAACATGTCCATACCGGTCGAGGCATGAGAACGTTCCACCGTTAACCCGGTCGGGGGAGTTATTCAACCAAAAAGGTATTACCGAACCCGCTAGATTTTCATCATAGATCTTACAATATCCGGCTAAAAGCTGAGAATGATTTATCTGTTTCATTTTTATCAGGGATTGGTTACAAGATACCTGGTTTTATAGACCTGCATATATTGTTTTAAATCACGCAGATATTGTTCCAGGCCCAGGGCTTCCTCGTCACAGATCATAAAGCTCATATCAGGGCGCCGGTTTGCAAAATTATGTTGTTCATCCCTGCCATGTACGTATTTTTTTTCCGGCGTTGACATTCCCTTGGGAAGCTGGCTTTTTTCCCAGGTAGTTTTGATTTCGGAAAATACCTGATTTCGTTCCGCGAGATTTTTTTCGATGATCTCAACTGCATGTTCCAGTTCAAAGTAAGTGGCCTGGCTGTCATCGAAGTGACTGGCAGCTGCCTTTTGAATTGAATTCTCAAGGGCTGAAAATGCAAGGTAGGTGTTCGCCGTATGCCTGAACAGATTCGCAATTCCCCGGAAGAGTTCAAAATCATAGGCATTTTTAACGCCACTCTTCAGGTTTTCATCACAGATTGAAAGCACCCTTTCCATTTGTGGCAGGATTTCGGAAGAACGGCTGATCATGCCGGCATATTCCGTATTCCAGTATGGATCAAACTCCATATCATCCCGTGGCAGATCCGGCAGGTGGGTTTTGCCCACTTCGCCCCAATGCCAGACTTTCCGTTCAAAAGTATTCATATAAAAATAGCTTGCCCGGTTCAGCGCTTCGAACAGTTCCTTTATATTCCTTCCGCGGGGCCCGTAATAGTTTATGAAATAGGTATTTTCAAATTCATCAAGCGAAGGTTCCTTTCCGTTCCATGAGTATTCTGCAGCCGTAATATACCGCAACATCCAGATCTGGTTATGAACCCCCGAGCAATTCCATGAGGTGGAAATCATGCCTTTGTATTTTCCGGACCTGGAAGCTTCTGTCAGGACAGCATAGGAATTCTCAAGGTGGGGTTGGACCGGACCCTTCTCATCTTCCCTGTAAAAATAGGGAAGAAAAAGATGTTCTATACCCGGATTCGGATCATAAGCGTATAACGCGTAACCATTTTCCAGGGATGCCTTATCCTGCTTTGCATCAAATCCACCCGGGGTGAAAAGTCCCTTCACGGGTTTGATCTTTTCATCGGGATTATATCCGCCATCCCATGCCATGGGTTCCCGCCGGTGACCCTTTACGATTCCGGCCACCCTGTTTATGTATGTTTCCATCAGGAAGAACTTCCCCTCTTTTTCAGCTTTTTCTTTACAGCCACAGGCAATACCTTCGCCCAATACGTACGTTTCGTCACAGCCTATATGAACATATTCTGAACCCGGCGTGGCTTCAATGGCTTCAGTGATAAGGTCCGACATCAGCCCATATGTACCTTCCCTGAAGGGACAAAATCCCCAGTTGTTGGATTGGATTTCCCGGAGATGGTAATTTTCCGGATGTTTCAAAATGAAACTCACATGACCCAGTCCCTGGATCAGCGGGACAATCTGTATATGATAATCCCGGGCATAACGGGTGAATTCCTGCATCTCCGACATGGTAAATGCTCCGGGGGCCCCGATTTCAGGATGGCTTTTGTAGGCAAATTTATCCTCCCATTCCCAGATCAGCATATTTATTTTATACCCCGCAAGCGTCCGGATGAAATTGAAAACATATTCTTTTTTCTCCTGGAAATGCTTGGTGTCATAATGAACCGCACGGATTGGTATATCAGGCCAGTCATTTATTATCAATCCCCTTATAAATAGCTTATTGTCATCCTTTTGAATGATTTGAACCAGGGTTTGAACGCCATAAAACAGTCCTGTGGAACTCCGGGCCCTGATAATCACATTTTCAGGTGATGATTCAATTTGGTACCCTTGTTCGCTGTTTGAAGATTTCGCTTTCGCATGGGTTAGCAGGATTCCTCCTTTCTCATTGCCCTGTGCAATACGACAATTCAATCCCCACTCTTCCTTCATTCGCCGTGTCAATTCATCGGCTGCAAATCTGTCTTCAGGAGATGCGCCTTTATCAAGGCTTATGACGCTCTCTCCTCCAAATGTAAAGTCCCCACCCTGCAGCTTCACGGATTGCGGATAGGGTATGATTGATATCCCGATCTTGTGCAGGCCAGTTATTTCCTCCAGGGTGTCAGCAAAACCGGTATTTATGTTAATGTATGCCGCAATGCATGTAATGTAAATGGGCCAACTTTTCATCTTACTCTTTGTCAATTAAATTACCAACTAAATAAAAATATTGCTGCCGGTCATTATTAATATTATCCGGCCGTAAAGGGCTACCACCAGGATTCAGGAATATTTTCAATTCTTCCAAATTCTTCGGATACACCTGTTGCAGGCCCATAATAAACGCTTACACCATAGGTGGTAAGATAGAGCATACCGGGAGTATTGGGGTCGGGAACAGGACAGTGGCCCCATTTAAAACGGTACCCCATGATCCTGTTCCATGATTGTCCGCGATCGTTACTGAAGTAAGCTCCGTTTTGAAAAGTATTGATGAATACCCGGTGTGTGTTCCCGGGATCAAAAGCTGCGGCAAAAACACGGATTCTCTCATCAAAGCATTGCTTCCAACTAGTGCCGCCATCATTTGTCACATAGACTCCGCCGCAAATGTCTGCATTATCATTGTGTTTGGGCCAGCAACTTAAAAACATATGCCGGGGATCATCCGGATCTATCAGCAGGTCGCTCGGAGCCGTCACACCATCCGGCAGTTTCGCTTCAATCCAGTTTTCAGCGCCATCATCGGAATAAAACAAACTGCCATCCAGGCTTGTTTCTCCTTTCCAGCCCCTCACACAAAGCAGGTAAATTCTTTTGCCGGCCATGCGCAGTTCCCATGCATAGCAATTATCTTTCAATCCCTTGCCCGAACTTGTCCATGATTTGCCACCATCCTTTGATTTGAATATACCCTGATTAAAAGTGCTGACATATAGTATACGTGCATTTTCCGGACTAGACGGGTCCAGGAGCAGATCCGTTGAAATTGAATTATCAGGCAATCCACGGTTATATTTCTGCCATGTTCTTCCGCCATCTTCTGAAAATGCAACACCTCCATTGAACCCGTAAAACAATCCATCCCCAAACTGGGACTTTCGCGGAAGAGAATGCTTGTTGGCCCAGGTGGACCAAACTTTTCCCCTGACGGCAGGATCGAAAGTGATATGATAGCATGTATTCACCCAGTCCTCAGGTATTCCGGTTACCAATTGCTTCCATGATTTTCCCCCGTCAAAGGAATGAAACAGGCCAATATCGATATAGGATATGATCATGTGATTCTTATCGAAAGGATCAAAAATAACCCCATAACAACAGGTTAGATCAAGGCCGGAAGATGTTACGGAACTGTCTGTATTATTTTTGCTGCAGACCTGGTTCCACGTTTTACCTCCGTTTGATGTCTTATAAGCCTGTCCAAAGTCGGTGGCATAACAAATATCGGGATTGGAGGGAGCAACCCCCAGGGTCAGAATATCGCCACCCCAACCCGGTCCATAATTCCGGTTCAGCCAGGAATCGTTGAAATTACGGGTAAGAACCTCCACTGAATTTGCCGAATATACCGTCTTCCAGCTTTTGCCCGAATTTTCAGTCCTGAATATTTCATACCTTACTTTCACTTTTGCATCAATTTTATTTTTTGGATGAGTGGTTATTGACAAATAAGCTATTTCAGGACGAGTTTCGCATACAGCTATTGCCCTTATAATCGGGGTGTTTCCTGCAGGAATATTCCTGATCAGATCCCCGTTCGCCTCAATCCAGTTCACGCCTCCGTCATCACTCCGGTAGACTCCCCCTGCAAATTTTCCTTCAGGATCCCTGTCCAGGTCAGATATGACATAGAGGATTGATTTCCCGGAAAGGCGTCCACCTTCTGCCTTTATAAACTTTCCATACGGGGGTTTAAGATTACTGATTTTACCGGTAAGCCGGTTAACCTTCACACACATTTCATCAGTTACAACAGTTATCTCATCTTTTTCATTTTCAACGCAATGTGGAAATATACCGAGCATCGAAGTCCCGGGGATTTTTGCCAGAAGCTTCCAATCCCCGCCTTTGTTCTTACTTTCCATCAGAAAGGTCATGGCGGGTATGTTTTCGGGAATTGTTCCGATATAGGGCCGTAACGGCGAGAGACCCAGGTACAGGTTGTTATTTTCCGACGGGTCCACTCTTATTATATCAATTGAGCCATCCGGGATATCCTTAAGAAGCCCGGAGGGCAGAAAGGAATTGGACTGAAGTTTTTCCAGGGGTTTCATTTTTTCAATTTCCGGATAAATAACCTTCCAGGTTCTTCCCCGGTTTACCGATCTGTACAGCATGGAGAGGCCAGATCCGCGATCCTCATCATACAAATATCCCCTGCTTGCGGCATAAATCATTCCTGAATCGGAAGGATCAAATTCAAAGTCCTGCACAACTGACATCAGATTGAACAGCTTCCAGTTTTTGGCGCCGTCATAGCTGACAAAGGCACCTGTCATATCACCTTTTGAAAAAACCAGGTTCGTATCAAACGGGCTGATCGTGGGTATGAAAACACCTCCGCCTGCACCGGGGCCGATGATTTTCCATTCATTTCCTGCGGCTTCAGAAGACTGATCCATTAATTGTTGGCTACGATACGCGTAGGTTATGCTCATTACTATTGTAAGAAGAGCTGCACCCAGAAATACAAACTTTCCTTTTCTCATTTGGCAATTTTATAAATAGTTTCCTGATAAGGGCCAAGATCTATTTGAGTGCCATTAATTTTTATCATAGTCCTTAAATCTATTATTTCTGTTATTTCAGATGAGGACCTCAGGTCAAACTCCCTGGATTCCGGACCCAGGTTGCATGCATAAACCAGAAAATCTTTTCCATAGGGTACAGACCTGATTTCCACACCGGTTACAAGGCTGCCATTTTTGTCGACCCCGGTCACCGGTCGTTTCAATCCTGCCTGATTGGCCATGGGTGAAAGTAGCAGGTGATAGTCTGTCATTTGCAGGGGGGATGCCAGATAATACAGGGACCCCTTTCCTATGAGCGCATGCACTATGGCGGTTTTCCCATCTTCAAACCGCGCAAGGACCTTATTCTTACCCGGATCAATCGACTGTACGAGTCCATAGGATTCCAGGATAACCGAAGTTTTATTTCCGGAAAACAGGCCCGAGTTTTCACACTTTATTTTTTTTCTGACTTCACCGTATACTATTGGCTGTGAAAAGCTCTGATCATAATTCTGTATTTTTTCCGCCTGCCCAATGATTGGAGGCAGGGTTACGCCGGTGATCGAGATCCCGAAATCCGAAATTTTGTCAGAAGGCCTGGCATACTGATCAAATACGAAGGATTCCGGAATGATAACCGCCAAACCTCCATTTTCAACATACTTTTTTACTGAGGATACAATTTCGGGACGGATATATTTTACAGCAGGAATAAGCAGCAACCTGATCTTAGCCAGCTGTCCGGCCAGGATCTGATTCTCACTGACAAATCCTACACGGCAGCCAAGAAACCGGGAACCTTCCCACAGGGAATATAGCGTCCGGAGATAAGGAGTTTCGCCTGCCTGTATCTGCCCCGGCGGCACCTGCAGGATGCTGGTTTTCGAATAAAGGATGGCAACTTCCGGATCAGGCCTGGAGAATTCGGAAATTTCAGCACTGAGCCGCCTGACATCCAATCCGATCTTTAATACTTCATCAATGTCTGACAATGAGATCTCTTTGCTATGGGGTAATGAAGTCTCGTTCATATGGGGAAATTCCTTATGGGGCGAACCCGACCACCACCATTTTGATATATCTGATTTACCATGGAGGAATTGAAGCAACAGGCCATGTGTATCGCCTCCCATTTCGGGATCTACCATAACTTTCCGGGTACTGCTCAGTGACCACAGCAGGTCTGAAAAAATCACGGATATCCCGGATTCGTTTAATATCACATCATCCAGTTCATTGATGATCATTTCTTCATCAATGCCGGTAACGCTATTCGAAGAATTTAGCATGGAGGATGTGCCTCCTGCGCAAATTGGGGTAATCGGATCGAATTTGCGCATTTCGGTTTTGATCCATTTCATATAATCCGTGAACCTGCGGGTGTTGAAACTGGACCAGTCATACCAGGCTGCCCGGTTTACATCGTCAGCGGGTTTTGCATTGTGCGTTTCGGGTGCCCTGATCTCCTCAAAGGAATTATAACGGGTATTCCATGTCCGGTTCAGTTGTGTTATACCGGTGTATTCTGAACGGAGCCAGTTCCGGAACATATCCTGGCTTCTTTCGCAATAGCATATATACTGGAGTTCGTAAGCCATAATGTTATACAGGAGGTTTGGATTGTCTGTCCATTCCCTGCTGTGCATCTTCATATATTTCTTTATTGCCTCCCGGATGTGCGGACTTTCTAGGCATATTACCACATCTTCCTTTTTTCCGCCCATGGACCACCTGTCCTTTATGAGATGTCCGCACCAGCCGTCCCAGCCAACCCTGCGGGTATCCGGATATTTGTGGAAGGCATCATATACAGGTGAAGCATCAATGTTATATCTTGATCCTCCGCCAACAGTGTAACTTTCAATCCTGTGGTTAAAAGGAGCGAAATAATCCATCAGAGGACCCTCATTGACCTGAAGCATTGAAAAAATTATGACCGGCTTGCCCGTTTTATCGCGATAGGCCCCATCAATGGGCTTCAACTCACTTAAGACGGGATATGGAGGAACATAAAGGGAGGCTGTTGCCACATCATTTTCAGGTTCAACAGTCATCGTGCCGGTCTGTCCGGCAGAGAGCACATTATTTATTTCAGTTTTTGCCTTATTGCAGGAGGAAATAACATAGCTGAGTATTTTCTTTTCTTCCGTATCATTCCGGAACCAGACGAGTTTGCTCCGGATGCCCAGTCCCACATCGGCTGTAATAAGGGGAATCCTCTGGTAAAGTGTCTGGTATCCCTGTAATTCTGCCAGGCTGATCTCCTTTTTCAAGGTTTCGACCGCCTCCAGGGCTTGTTTTCTCAGTTCAGGAATCCCGGCACCCGGCCGGATCTTATCCTCAGGTCCTGCCAGTGTAGTGAATACCTCACGATTATCGATCACAATCATGCAATCCCGGGGATCAACTGCGGATTTATTCCCCGGAATTTCGTCCCCTTTAACCAGGCGGATGTTATCAATATATAGGGGCGTATCCGTTGATCCGAATGAGAAACGAAGCTTCCGGATCCTTTCGGTTGCAAGGTGGCGATCACCTTCCTGCACCATGGCATGTGCGATCAGAAACTCAAAATGGTTCCAGCCTGTATTCAGGAACAGTTTATCTTCCCCGTTATAGCTTTGTCCTTGAAATTCAGCCTGTTCATCAGTGGCGTTTTTGTCAAATATTTCGAGTGACCCATAGTATAGCCTCGCAGAAGGATTATATATATCAAATTTCAGATAATCAAAAGGACTCCAGTCTTCAGGAAGGTCCTGGGTTTCAAGAAAAAGGGAATGGCCGGCCGGAGCGGCAAGCATCAGGCAGGTCTTACCATGAGCGGAAAATTCTTTGCTCCGCGACAGGGTACCGCTCCATTTTCGAATTTCTGAAGTCCCCTCGAAATCATCGAGCAGAATTGTATTTTCCGCCTCTTTGGTTTTTGATTTACCCGCCTGGTTTGGTGTACAGGAATGAAATAAGCATGCGGACAAGCATAATACAGATATTGTTGAATAAGATATCATGAATATATTGTTTTCGGGAGAACCATGAATTGACGTATACAAAATAAGAAAAAAAGCCCAGAGAGGTATTCCTCCATGGGCTATTTTCACATATCTGACTTCGGGCGATTTATTGAAACGGTGTAGGCATTGTGGGGGCTACCCATTCGTAAATATGCGGGGCGTCAGGATTGGCATCCCACCACATTTTAGTCAGCCTGCTGTCTGTTCCATAGCGGGACAAAGCCTCCTGATAGCTTGCGCTGTTGATGGTTTCTTCCCTCGTAGGCCAGGGCTCACGACGTGGTATTACGCCGCGAAGGGCAGCCTGGTCAGGACCGATGGGTATTTTGGGATAACCCGTTCTCCTGTACTCACACCATCCCTGGAATTCGTCGGGATACAGGGCAACGATCTTCTGATTCATAATTTTTTCCAATTGTTCATCTTCCGTACCCGTTAGTGTATACATGGGAGTCGCTTTAAATGCAGCAACTTCTGCATCCTTAATTTTCTTAAAGTCAAGATACTCCTGAACATCAGCGTCTGTCCATTGATTTCCGGGTGCATATTCGGGATTGTGAATGAAATTTTTCATCAGGTCCGGAATCTGCGGTGCTGTCAGGTCATAGAACCATTTGTACCAATCAATGGAAGCATCAATTCCTTTCTGGTAATATTCCTCGGCAGTCCCTGCAAAAGAGGCGGGCAATAAACCGGCCAGTTTGGCTTCTGCCAGGGCGAAATAAACTTCCGAATTTCTCATGATGGCCGGAGCAACAATCGGAACTCTCCAGAAATCAGATAATTGCGAAACAGTTCCGGATCCATAAGGATATTTATTGACTTCATCCACCATACCCAGCGTTGGGGAACCCCGGTAATCATAATTCGGGAAAAAGTAACCATTGGGAGATGTACCACCTTTGAACGATGCCATAACCGTATCGGCGTAAATTTTGATACGGGGATCCAGATTGATCGAATCGTTCCTCAGGGTCTCGATCATTACCATATGGGTACCCACACTTTCCTGAATGGTTGTGTAGTTAATAATACGATAATAGCGGGGATTCATATGGTCGGGATAATCCGTATTGTTTTTAACAAAGGCATCATCCGCGAGGGTACTCATCAATCCTGCTTCTGTCAGATCGCTCATCTGGGCTGCTGCCAGTGCTGCATCCGCGTAACGTACCCGCAATGCCAGGCGAAGTCGCAATGAGTTGGCAAGTTTTCTCCATTTAGCCGGATCACCGCCATAAACCAGGTCTGCTGAGCCATAGCTTTCCTTGCTCTCATCCAGTTGAGCTGCAGCTTCTTTCAACTCCTTAAACAGATCCGCGTAAACACTTTCCTGCGTATCGTATTTAGGCTGCAATATGGCAAGTTCAGCGGGAAGACAGGACTCGGAATAAGGAATGTCCCCATAGGTATCGGTAAGTTTGGAAACAGCCCAAACTTTTAAGATGCGGGCAATTGCCAGCTTATTTACCAGATCAGCGCTGTTTTCATTACTTTCGATCAGATGAATTATATTCGACAGATTGTTTAATTGAGACTCATATTCGAAATTCCATTCACCCGGTGCATCTGTTTCATTGAAAGGGGCGTCATCGTCTCTTTTATCCATTCCGCAAAAGACTCCATATGTACCATTTCCATAGGAAGTTGCTGATACAATACCATTTGCTTCCACATTGGTCAATATTAAGCCAACATCTATCAGATCAGCCGTTATTATGCGCGGATCGGTATTCAGTTCCTCAAAGTTTTTCGTACATGCATTAGCCAAAACCAATGCAAATGCACATAGGAATATTACTTTTATTTTATTTATTTTTTTCATATTGCTCATTTTTTACCGTTAATGACTTAGCTAAAAGGTAAGCTTAACATTGAATCCCCAGGTGCGTGTTGTGGGCATTGAGATCATTTCTATCCCCTGGTATCCGGCCGAAGTATTCGGTGCCGATTCAGGTGAAACGCCCATTCCCTGCATGTGTTCTTCGAGGTACATCAAGTTACGACCGACAGCGCTAAGTGTTATTCCTGCAAACGGGGTCCTGTCAAGAAATGTCTTGCTGAAGCTATAACTGAGCATGACCTCCCTCAGACTGATGTAACTCCCGTCAAGAACGAATTCTTCCCCAATCTCACCCCAGGCACGCATAGCCCAGTAGTTTTGTCCATTTACAGCTGTAGTATTGGGCACATAGGATATATTGCCGCTTCCGTCATCCACCTCTTCAACGCCGGGCAGAATTCCGACATAGGGCAATTGTTGTCCGTTGTCATCAATATCCCGCGTTCTGCGGCCTTCAACCGTCCATGAACCCGTGCCTTTGGCTTCCATCTGGTATTTCGTTGCAGAGGATATTTCCTTGCCCTGGACAAAATCGAGCAATACATTCAAAGACAAGCCCTTATATGAAAAGGTATTATTCAAACCACCAATCCATTCGGGTGTGATGTTCCCGAGTACCTGCTGGGTTGCGGTACCTTGGTAAACCCCGCCGATTGTAACCTTTTGGCCATCGGGAGCCCTCTTGTAAGCATATCCCACGATATTGCCATAGGGCTCACCCGGTCTTGCCTCAATGGCATTTGGATAAGCATCTGCCGTACTGACAAGGGTAAGTGTTTCAATTCCTGGTGCCAGGGAAACAACTTTTGAACTGTTCTTGGCAAAGTTTGCATTGATTTCCCACATGAAAGAATTACTTAATCTTACAGGAGTATAATTAAGGGCGATTTCAATACCTTTATTCTGGATTTCACCTGCGTTGATCACAACAGTCGTGTAACCGCTGGTATTGGAAACATTTACCGGAAGAATCTGATTGGTGGTTTTACCGTTATAGTATGTTACATCCAAGCCCAGCCTGTTGTTCAGGAACCTGAGATCAGCTCCTACTTCCCATGATTCGGTCAGCTCATTTTTCAGGTTGAACAGGGGTATTGTTTCATTCATCCATGAAAGACCTTGTCCGGCATAGGTTGTAGTCGTTGAACCATATCCGTTCTTGGTAAGATAAGGATCAGAGTCATTACCAACCTGAGCCCACGAAGCCCTGATTTTACCAAAAGAGAGAATACTTGCAGGAAAAACTTTAAATGCATCGGTAAATACAAAACTTGTACTCAGTGACGGATAAAAGAAGGAATAATTATTAACACCAAGGGCTGATGACCAGTCGTTACGTCCTGTCACATCGACAAACAGGTAGTTGTTGTAAGCGACTTGCCCTGTGAAGTATACTGACTGCATCTCTTTCCTAGAAATGTAATTGAAAGGTCGTATATCCTTCGCATTGCTAACATCATAAACTCCCGGAGCTTTAAAATTACGGCTGTCAAGCGACTGGGTTGTTCTCTCCTGGTGTAATATGCTCGAGCCTACGGATGCACTGATGTTGAAGTGACTTGACAATTCTTTGTTGGCAGACAGGATAACATCGGCATTTATATCCTTAACTGTACTGACATTGTTATAAACCCGACCCAGATAATTGTCACCACCTTTAGCGCCAACAGGCCATCTTTTTTCCTGTTTCTGGGTATAATAGTCTGTACCGGCACGCCCCATAATGCTCAACCAGCTGTTCAGTTTCAGGTTTGCAGATACCAGACCGATAATCCTGTCTTTTGTGTCGTGGTTGTTTAGCTCATTCACCACATAATACGGATTATAGTTCACCCCTGGCCAGCTTCCGGGTTGCTTGGTATTTTCATAATACTCTTTCAGCCAGGGCATTGGAACATACCTGCCCATGGTAACAAAAGTGCGGGTTACGTTATCGGAACCTGACCCAAGGTTAGGTCTGTTGTTGCCTTCGTCACGGATATAATTGATCTTGGCATCAAAGGATAAACTTTCGGTGATTTGGGAAGTGGCCCTTAATACAATAGTCTGTTTGTTCAGTTTGTGATTTGGGATAATCCCTTTTGTAGTAGTATTACCCAGTGATAACCTGGCGGTTGTTTTTTCATTTCCCCCGGAAATTGAAATTGTATTGGCATTATCCACCCCGGTCTCATAGAAATCCCGTACATTATTGGCGGGTTGGGGCAAAAGTGTGAGTGTCCTCGTGAACATATCCTCCGGATAAACGAAAGGATCGATAATGGTTCTTCTTCCGTCAAGTGGCGGACCCCAGCTGTCACCGTGCCATGTATCCATGGTTTCGTAGAAAGTTCCGCTGCCTTCTGGTAATTCAACCTGACTACCATAAAGGTTGGTTTCTTCATATCCGGTTGCATATTTATTCTGGTAAGTCGGAACCAGGTTTAAAGTCTCAAACGAAATGTTCGAGTTGAACTCGACGCCAATTCCCTTTTTCTTTTTACCCGATTTGGTGGTGATGAGGATAACACCGTTACTTCCCCTTGCTCCATAAAGAGCAGAAGCGTTCGGACCTTTCAGTACGGTCATGGATTCAACATCCTCAGGGTTGATATCACCAATGCCATCACCAAGGTCGTTCCCATCCCAGTTTCCGCCTTCGCTGTGGCCTATATTTGTAATCGGGACACCGTCTACCACATAAAGCGGCTGATTGTTTCCCAGCAAAGATTTCGCGCCACGGATTGTAATTGAGGAGGATCCGCCGGCTCCCGATGAAGTTTTGGAAACCTGTACACCCGCCACTTTGGCAGTAAGAAAACTGTTAAGATTGCTTTCCCTCGACGCACTCAGTTCATCCGATCCGAGTTCCTGCTGTGAATATCCCAGGGCTTTCACCTGTTTCTGAATACCCAGGGCGGTTACAACAACCTCCTCCAGCATGGAAGCGGAAGTTGCCAGGGAAACATCAATAACGTTAGAGGCCCCCAGCTGAATGGTCTGGGAAGTCATACCGATGTATGAAAATTCCAGCGCCTCGTAACCTGAGGGTACCCTGATCGTGAATTTTCCGTTCACGTCGGAAACTGTACCCACATTTGTGGTCCCGGACACCAGGATATTCACTCCCGGCAAGGGTGATCCGTCATCCGCACCGGTAACTGTACCCGTAACGGTACGTTCCTGTGCGAGAACACTACCCATAAATGTGAGGAGCAGTGTTAGAGTTAGTAATAATCCTTTTCTCATAGTAGTTTTAGATTTATTGATTATAGGAAATTAATTGAACAGATATTCGGTTGATCGCAATGGAAGTCGGGCTATGATCAGGACACAGGCGGGAAATTTGATTTTGGAATTAAAATAGAACAATGCTTGCAAGATTTTGTTATGAATCATTAAATAATTTTTTGGTTTCCTTGAAAGAAAAGTAAAAATAGTTAAATATTCCTAAAACAAAACAAAATAATAAAATATATTTTTAAAAAAGAAGCTTATAAAAGAAATATCGAAAATTTTAATTGTTAATAAATGTTAAAATTGTTCTTTTTGTAAAAGGCTTAATAATAGAAGCCTATAGACAGGTCTGTTAAAGAGCTTAATAGGGTGATAAAGGTTAACCTGTTTAATATAAGTGTCTTAAATAATATTGTCGTAATATTACAATTTGTCGTATTAATGGAGTGCTTCCTTTCGAAACTTTGGCTCACCCCTCTCAACCTCACCCCCTGCCACCTATCAACCTCACCCCCTGCCCCCTCTCCTAAAGGCGAGGGGAAAGAATGATATAGTTGACATGCTGGATTCGACTGGCATTCTTACCCCTCTCCTCCGAGGAGAGGGGGCAGGGGGTGAGGTAAAAAAGGGGATGATATAAAAAAAGGGAACGAAGTTAAATATCCACCCCAAACTTTTCCTTTGCTGTCAATCTGAATTTCTGCTGATCCCGGAAAGCCGTAGTCCCTCCTGCTGCCGTGGTTGAAATGGCGCCGGCCAGATTTCCGAATCGCTGACATTCCGTAATATCTTTACCCTGAATGTATTTATAAATAAAACCTGCGTTAAAACTATCACCGGCCCCGATTGCATCCACAACATTTTTATTCAGAAACGGAGGAAGATCGGATCTCCGGTCTTTTGTTACAACAATAGATCCCTTATTGCCCCTTTTAATCACCAGGACATCGGTATACATCCTTACAGCCTCTATCGCGTTGTCCAGGTTTTTCTTACCGGTAAGGAACCTGAGTTCTGTTTCATTGGGAAGAAAAACATTCACATAGGGAAGCACATCTTCTATGTCCAGTTCCCAGGTTTCCATCGGGTCCCATTGCATATCAAATGAAGTTGTCAGACCCATTTCACGCGCCTTTCTGAAAAGATTCCCCAGGTTATTCCACAAACCCCTTTGCAAAAAATAGGAAGAAAAGTGCAGATGCTTTGCTTTTCCAAGGTTGCTTTCTGTTATATCATCGAGGGTAAGCAGCTCCATCGTCCCAGGATAGGTAGTGTTAGCCCTGTCCTCTTTCACATTGAGAATTATCGTTGCGCCGGTACCTGCATTGTTGTCCGAAATAATCATGGACGTGTCCACCCGGCTGGCCTGAAGGCTTTCCAAAACGATTTCGCCGAATTTGTCCCTGCCGATCTTTCCCAGAAAGGCTACCCTTGCTCCCAGGCTGGATATATTGCTTGCAAAGATGGCGGAGGAGCTTCCGAGCGTAAGCGTCATACCGCGGGCCAGCACCTCCTTGCCGATTTCAGGGAACTTTTCAATGCCATTCAGGATAAGGTCAACGTTCAGTTCACCTACTACCAGTACATCATAGGGTTTTTGCATGGATGCAGCCTGTTATTTCACGATACTGATCTTTCCGATCTGATACCAACCGTCACTGTCTTTGCCTTCAATCGCCAGGTTCACGCGGGGTTCATGGTTGAGCTTATCCACAATCGCAACCTGAATATCGCAATTGCCTGCCGGGAAATCAGCGGGAACAAAAATTGCATTATCATAAACGATATCACCGGGAAGCCAGCTCCGTATATCGGCATCGGTCACATAAACCTCTTCGCGGTTGCCCGACTTCAGGCGGATCGCCAGCGTAAAATCCTTATAACAGGGAGCCACACCTTTATTTTCCCACCATGTGGTATACTCGATCTTTCCATTCTGTTGCACAACATCGGGGTAGGTAAACCTCCTTAAGACATATCGGTAACCCATTTTTCTGAGCCAGTCATTCACCAGATCTTCCCATTCTGCCGGAACAGGTGATGACTTGGCGTTGAAAGAGGACATGTGCCATTTGAGCGACTGGTCAAATATGTACTTTACCTCTTCCCTTCCATATTTCTGTTCATCCCTCCAGCTTAAGAACGTACCGCATATCTCAAAACTGAGCGGGGATATTTTCCAGTCATCCTGTATATTACAGTGAATGATCTCCCTGGGATAAAAATCGTACATGTGGCTCCATCCATTCTGTTCAGTAGCCCAGAATCCGAGATCTCCGATACAATCCACACGCCATCCCACAGGGATCTGCGAATCAGCATACATGTTTGTTTCTCTGTCCATTAACAAGGCGATCAGGGGGGTCTTTTTAAATGACCCGGTATATGCATCCACCAGGGCTTGGCGGGCTGATGGGCTTAATAATTCCGAACCAGCGCCCTCACCCCATGCGCCAACTATGGAAAGATCAACTGCTTCCAGGTCCGGGTGACCATCATACCTTTCACCCATTGCCTTTATCATGCCTCCAAAATATTGCGCATACCTGGGATCCTCTGCATCAACCATCCAGCCGTTCACCTCACTGTTATATTTCCAGTCTTTTTTGGGTCCGACAATTTTTCTATACCAGGCGGGTACATCACGCTCATCTCCTGTTCCGTACGGAGCAATGCGCAACAGAAGGGTCTGTTTCCTGGACCTTGCAACCTTCAATGCCTGGTCAAGCATATCCCACCTGTATTTTCCCATTTCAGGTTCAAGAAATTTCCAATAAATCCTCCAATAGGCAATGGTGGTGGAGGGATGATTTTTATTGGTCAGGTCACCGTCAAAATTCTGATAGTCAATTGGAAAACCTTCGGTCCATCCGGCCCCTTCATTTAGTTCATCCCCATTAAAACGCTGGAAAGTCATAAATCCCATTCCGGGATTTGTCAGGACATCATTTATTTCCTTTGGTTTGATCACGACCAGGTGATCTGGGTTTTGACAGAATGTTTCCGCGCCGGCCTGAAGAAACAGAAATAATGATGCAATCGCGTGAATTTTAACGCTGATCCTTGTCTTTATCATATGGAAAATTATTGATTAAAATCAAATGGTTTTTTGTTACCAGAAGATCGTATTTTCTATGAAAGCTATCAAAAGTAAAATATAATTTTATAAAACACAAGGTTATGATAAATAAATTATTTTGTTTACTTTTATCTGCAATTAAATAATAAGATTATGAAAGCATATTTTTGGGTATTTGCGCTGGGTATTTTGTCATTATGTTGCAGTAAAAGAACTTATTACGTGGAGGAGACAGACAATCCGGTTTTCAAAGCAAATGTTGCGTTTCAATCATATGAAGACTTATCCTCTCCAAAATTCGCACACCTTGTAGAAAAATACAAACTGGATACCCTGTTCCATGGTGAAACAGATGAATTTAAACGGATATTGCTGCTTCGCCATTGGATCAAATCGGTCATTGCGATCAACGATTTCGGCGATCCCTACCCAGGCGGCGACTTCGCTGAAGGAATTCTGGACGCAGCTCTGAAAGGACAAGGATTTCATTGCGGCCATTATATGGTGGTGCAGAATGCAGTGATGAATGCGTTCGGATATGTAACGCGAACCCTGGGTGCGGGACCCGGGGTTAAGGGCGGTCCGGACGGACACCATGGGATTAACGAGGTATGGGTTAACACTTACAATAAATGGTTTTTATGCGATGCAAAATATGACCATCATTTTGAGAAAAACGGAATTCCCTTATCTGCCCTGGAGATCAGGGAAGAGTATCTGAAAAACAAATGTGCTGATATCATCAAGGTAAAGGGACCCGACCGGGTACCATTTGACATAGATGCCGAAACAAAATTAAGCAAGGTTGAGAATGCCCAAACCTATTCGTGGATTGAATGGCACGGTTACAATGACAGGTTCACGGTATGGCCCGACTACAAGGAATTATTGATTATGTACGGGGATGATTATTTCAGGAACAACACCTGGATATGGGATGGGAAACCCCATTGGGCCTTTGCAAAGCCTGAATTCATGAAAGTGATCACGGATCCGGATATGATCTACTGGACACCAAACACCATCAAATCCTCCGTGCAGATTGAAGGCGACGTGGCACATATTGAATTGCTTTCCGCTACGCCCAATCTCAGGGAGTATCGGATGAAAAAGACCGGTTCAGGTGAGTGGGAAGCGATTGACACCAAGGTAGATCTGAAATTGGAAGAAAAAAATTACGACCTGGTTTTTGTTGCTGTGAACATGGCAGGTGTTTTGGGTCCTGAACACAATATCGTTATCGGCAGCAAATAATCAGCCGTTGAAATGATAATTAAACCAAAAACAATTGGTACCTGGACATTATCCTGCCTGTTTTTAGGAATTGCCTGGGCATGTAATTCATCACCGAAAGCGGACCTCATCCTGATAAACGGAAAAATCGTGACGGTTGATCAGCAGTTTTCGATAGTGGAAGCGGTGGCAGTTTCGAATGGTAAAATCACATCTGTAGGAACAAATGTAAAAATCAGGAAACTTGCGGATGCCGGTACAAAGATCATTGATCTTAAAGGAAAGACCGTCATTCCCGGTTTAATTGATGCTCACCTGCACCCGGAAACGGCATCCGTCAGCGAACTGGAATCCGAAATTCCGGATTTGCATACCGTAAATGAATTACTGGAATGGATCAGAAGTCAGGCAGGAATTAAAAAACAGGGTGAATGGATCATCCATCCAAAACTGTTTTTCACCCGGTTAAAGGAACTTAGGCAGCCCACCCTTGCCGAGCTTGACCAGGCTGCCCCGCATAATCCTGTTTTTTTAGACGGATCATTTGGCGGGATGATCAATTCTGCCGCGATAAAGGCATCAGGCTTAACGGAGAAAACCGTCAATCCGGGGATTTTGCATGAAAAACGGTCTGGTAAGCTAACAGGCTATATCAGGGCTTCGGCCTTTGCCCTGCTTAAACTTCCGGAAAAAAAGCACCTGACATATGAGGAAGAGCTGGATGCACTTCAATCCATGATTTTAAGGTATAATCGTTTGGGATTTACCAGTTTATGTTCGGGGGCAGGTGATTTCCGGAATTTCATGGTATACAGGGATTTGCACGAGAAAAACCGTCTCACGGCCAGAATATTCCAGAATATCTGGATCAATCCTGATACCATCACAACCCTGAAAATGACCCTGGATACAGTGAGAGCATGGAAGTTCACAACAGGTTACGGAGATGATTGGGTTAAAATTGGTGCCTTGAAAATAGTCCTGGATGGGGGAATCCTCACAGGGACCGCATACCTCAACAGGCCATGGGGCGACAGGGCAGGGAGTATTTTCGGAATTGAAGATACCAGTTACCGTGGTGTTCTCAACTATTCCCGGGAAGAAGTCCGCCTGGTAGTGAAGACAGCTGCCGAACTAAACTGGAAATTTACTGCCCATTGCACAGGCAGCGGAGGGATGGAACTATTGATGGATGTATTTAATGAGGTAAACCGTGAGAATCCTTTGCAGGGGAAGCGGTTTTCAGTTATACACGGTAATTTCTTCAGCCCCGCTACAATTCAAACATTGAGCCAGCTGGGAATTTATGCCGATCTGCAGCCTGCATGGTTTTATAAAGATGCCGATGCCATGCGCTATATTCTGGGGGATGAGCGGATCCGCAATTTTCATCCGTATAATTCCATGGTAAAGGGCGGCGTCATAATAAGCGCGGGTTCAGATCATATGGTCAAATGGGATGCCAGCACTTCCATAAATCCCTACCATCCTTTCCTGGCCATGTGGACCATGGTCACCAGGACCACGGAACGCAGTTCCGTAATATTACCTGAAGAAGCCGTTTCCAGGGAGGAAGCCCTTAAAATGTATACAATCAATAACGCTTACGCTTCATTTGAAGAAGCGCTGAAAGGATCGATAGAACCCGGCAAATTAGCCGATATGGCAGTTATTTCAGAAGATTTCCTTGCATGTCCGGCGGACCGAATAAAGGAAATACAGTCGGAAATGACCATTGTGGGTGGAAAGATAGTCTACTCTTCAGGAATAATTGGAGAAAAGTAGTTGCCACCCCGCGGGGCCAGCATTAATCACTCAAAAACAAACGTTCCGAAATTGTTGTAATCATGAAAGCTTGGTCCGGTTTTCTGCCATGAAAATGGTGTCATTCCCTGGTCATAATCAATGCGGTACATATTAGCCCTCCAACGGGTTCCCGGCTTGGGAGGTACCTGGGGAAGGGGAGCAAGCAGCTTATAGGGAATGAAAATCTCGGCCAGCCAGGCAGAGATACTGCTTCCGGTTTCCTTCTTCCCTCCAACTACAGAAGTCGCATGGCGTGTTTTTTTATCGCCTTCATAATGCCATGGAAGCCAGCCAAAAAAGTCACCCTTATAATTGGGCACCATGATCGGTAATTCATAATTAAGCGGAGAAAGCTCATATTCAAAATAAACCGGGAAATCTTCTTTCGTCCATAGAAATACCTCAACCACATCTTCTTCATATAGGTCGAGGTTGTCTGCCCTCAGGCCCGCAAGAAGCTTCTTATCTTCGCAATGAAACAGAAAGTAAATTCCGGATTGTGAATACAATACCTTGGCTTTGGTGGCATAAGTATTCGGTTTAGCGGTCCTCTGCGGTAGGTTGATCCACTCTGCCAGTTTCCATTGTTCTGCGTTTCCGGTCCCGTTGATTTCGAAATCAAGGCATTTTTTAACCGACAGTTCCTTGCCCTCATTCTGCGAATACAATCCGGCGGAAAAACCACTCAGTCCCAGCAGGATTAAAAGCAGTCCCGATTTAAGTTTCATGTGTTTTTTCATAGTTGCTTCATACTCCCGGAAACCATTTCACGGCATTTTTATAATAAACTTTTTCCACTATTTCCCTGGGCAATTTAAGTCCTCTGAAGCTGCCGTCCACCTCCCATGAAGTCATTACAGAATCGGTGGTGAGGAATTTCCAGTCACGGCTCCAGACTTCGTGTGTTTTTGCCTTCAAAGAATCAGGTTCCGGAGCCCCTTCCCAATCACCCTGATCCGTACCATAGATAATTCTGTCCTGGTATTTCACAAAAAAGTCATGAACCTTCTGCCAGTCATCCTGCGCCTGTTTTTCTATATGACACATACGGGCTGCCATGTCCACAGCCATATTCGGAAACATGTCAAAGTGGCTGGCCATTTCATCCACGCTCCATTCGAGACTCCCGAGGTGGGCACCCATAAACCGCAGATCAGGATGCTTGCGGAGAAGATTGTCCCTGGCTTTGATCTGATCTTCATAGGAGGGAAATTCGGGATGAAGGTACATATGATATTGCGGGTGTTCTTTATAATATTGTTTGTCATTGTTGACGGTCATTTCTTCCAATGGTAACCAGCAATCCTTAGGCTCACCAAGATGGCCGCATACAGGAATCCCCTTTTGCTCCAGGTAATTGAAAATGGTATCAAATTTAGGATCGTCAATCATAATGAATCTTCCGTTCTTGTCCTTCTCAACCATTCCAATGTTTTTCCAAACCTTGATTCCTACGGCTCCCTTTATGAATGACTCTTCCAGGTATGTCATTGTTTTTTTCTGCCAGTCGGGATCATCCCATCCTTTCATTGTAAATGTGGTAAGATAGGCCAGACGGCCCGGAAATGCTGCCTTCTGAAGGAGGGCATACCTCTGCTGTTCTTCAACCGGAGGCTCTTCGGCAACATCTGTATTAATGGACAGGATCTTGAAATTGTCTTCAGAGGCAATTTCCATAAATGCAGTTCTTTCGGCACTGATATGACAATGAGCATCTATTTTCGTCATCTTTTTATAGTCATCTGGGGTGCAATATTCAGCCTGCACGGTTTTTTTCCGTGAACAGGAATAGCCCATCCATGCCATTAACAAAATCAGCACAGTGAAGACAAGGGGATTGAGTAGTTTCTTTTTCATCATTTAATTTTTTATGAGTATCGGCAATTATACACAAAATTTTCCTTGCTGCTTAATTTGATTAATATATCGCCCCCAATGGGGCTTTTAGAATTATCAATATTTGTTATCTCTACCAATATTCCGACCCTAAAGGGTCTGTTAGAAATCGCCCCGTTAGGGGCATCTTCAGGCACCCTTTTCAGCTTGGCAGGGAAATCAATGAAAAACATGCCTGTTTTCATTTTTTTCAGTCTTCCTGTTCCCAAAAGAGTCCATGGTCTCAATTTCCATGATGTATATTCCGAATTCCTGTTCGTCCATTTTTTTGCTGAACAGCAGATCATTTTCGCTGCGGTCACCATCTGTTCCTTTGTCATTCAGAACAGCTTCAATGATCTTTGCCGGGTCTTTTTCGTTGATTAACCGGACTTTCACCAACCTGATCCCTGAGCCGTCCAGAACCTTTACATGAATCGTATTGTCACCGGAAACGT